>Ga0207733_100021_pt1 | contig 198598 bp, 206 predicted proteins | sample A23P3SouthBayCA_FD_187735 | JGI IMG/M metagenome (GOLD analysis project Ga0207733, IMG submission 187735) | Aerobic enrichment media microbial communities from Eden Landing Ponds, California, USA - A23 P3 (SPAdes) | ecosystem: Environmental > Aquatic > Marine > Unclassified | place: Emeryville... | reverse complement strand
GATCTGACCGATTTGTTACCACTCGGGGGACTGTTCGTCCCCCATCGGTCAGTGTATCGATGTATCCCGTGCACAGATTCTGTCGTTCGCAACGCTACGGTGCTGCTGTCGACCGGACGGGGGCGCACCCCTCGAGAGACGGCGCTCTCTCCATACGACGTTAGGTCGGGCGAACTCGAATGCATGCGTCTTCTGAACTGTTCGTTGCGTTTGCCCGTCGTCTTGCCTCCAAACCTTACATCTACTCAAAGAAATAGCTCATTGAGAAAAATACTTTGGAAAAATAGACATCTCGTCGGCAGGTTTACACCATCCGCGGACGTTTTGGGTTGTAGTATGGCAGTCACCACTGACTGATTCCGGCGTCAGTGCTCACGACCGATGGGTCCGGCACGATTTGCCAGCCGATCCCCTCGAGCTGTTGTGGACGGTGCTCGAGGGCGAGTGGCCCATCGAAGACGGAGCCCTACGCACAGTCTCAGAGATGGCTAACTGATAATGAAACACCACGATGAACTAGTGCGCGCTCGAGAGAGCAGAGCGGGACGGCGCAGAACGGGATGCCAGTATAGACAGTGTCGACGCCGAGGTCGACTGAGCGATGCGTTTGCGTATTGCTGTCGGGCCTCGGCACGGACGATAACGAGTGATCGACACCGATCCACATCGCCAGTGCAGTTGCAACGGAAACACGTAACCGATGAGTGAGTCAGACACGTTTCAGGCGGAGCCGGCACAGATCCTGTTGGTCGAAGACAATCCCGGCGATGTCCGCCTGACCAAGGAGGCGTTCGAACAGGGGCGGATCGAAAACGACCTGCATATCGTTTCCGATGGTAGTGAGGCGCTTTCGTTTCTCTCACGGGACGGTGAGTACACCGATGTACCATGTCCGGATCTCGTTTTGCTGGATCTCAATCTGCCGGGGAAAGACGGCGAAAACGTCCTCGAGGAACTCAAAGACGATCCAGCACTCCGGTCGATCCCGGTGATCGTCCTGACGAGTTCGAGCGCCGACGAAGACATCGCCAGATCATACGAACTCCACGCCAACGCGTATCTGACGAAGCCGGTCGATCCCGATGAGTTCCTCGAGACGATCCATGCCTTCGAGAAGTTCTGGTTCTCGATCGTTCGGTTACCACCAGAAGGGGAACCCTCATGAGCGAACTAAATACCCCACCCAGCGAGGAGACGAACGTAGAGTCAGACGAGGCGCTTCAGGTCCTCCTGATCGAGGACAATCCCGGTGACGCTCGCCTCATTCAGGAGATGCTTCACGGGGCCGAAGAACTCGCAAAGCGGGTTAGTCCTAGCGAGATGTCCGATCGGGTACCCGAAATTTCACGCGAGACGCGCCTCGAGGAGGCCCTCGAGACACTCGCGGCCGAACACATCGACATCGTCCTTCTCGATCTCAACCTCCCCGACAGCGAGGGGTTGTCGACACTCGAGACGGTCCACGAAGCATCGGAGCCACCGATCGTCGTTCTAACCGGCGTCCGCGGTCAGCAGATCGGCATCAAGGCGATCCAGCGCGGTGCCCAGGACTTCCTCGTCAAAGACGAGGTAACGAGCGAACTCTTGATCCGGACGATCCACCACGCGATCGAGCGGGCCCGCCAGCAGCGAGACCGCCGTCAGCAGCGTGAGCAACTCGAGGCGCTCAATCGGCTCAACCGTATCGTCCACGACATCACCCACGCGGTGATCACGACTGAGACGCGTGCGGACCTCGAACAACAGGTCTGTGACCGACTCGTCGAGTCCGACGCCTACCGGTTTGCGTGGATCGGCGAGGTCAACCCGGGTAGCGACCGCGTCACCCCGAAGGCGGCGGCCGGCGTCGAAGACGGCTACCTCGACGAAATCGAGGTCTCCGCCGACGAAGACGAGAAGAGCGGCCAAGGGCCGGCAGGCACGGCGATCAGGACTGGTCAGGTGCAGGTGATGAACGATGCCCGGTCGGATCCGAAGTTCCAACCGTGGCGCGAACAGGCACACGCCCGCGGGTATCAATCGTCGGCGGCGATTCCGATCATGCACGAGGATCTCGTCTACGGCGTCTTGTGCACCTACTCGTCGTCACCGCGAGCGTTCGAAGGCTCTGAAACCGCCGTCCTCGCCCGGACCGGCGATATCATCGCCCACGCGATCACCGCGATCGAACGCCGGGACGCGCTGGTCAGCGGCGCCGTCATCGAACTCGAGTTCCGCGTCGAAGAGTTGGCCGAACCCCTGATCGAGCTCTCGGACGCCGAAGCGTGTACGATCACGATCGAGCAACTCGTCGGCGGTGACGAGACGCTCTTGGCGTACGGCTCGGCACAGGACGTCCCCCAAAACGCGTTCGTCGAGGCCGTCGATCGAACCGACGACATCAGCGACGTTCGCATCCTCGGGGCCAGACGCGACGAATTCGAGTTCGAACTCGTCGCACCGACGGCTGTCACCCTGTTCGAGACGATCGGAACCCACGGCGGCCGCGTCGCCGAAGCGACGATCGACGACGGGGAGTTCCGCTTCGTCGTCGAACTCCCGCGCGGTCGCGACACGCGCCAGATGATCGAACTCATCAAAGACCGGCGTGACGACGTTACCTACCTCGCCCAGCGGACGACCGAACGAAGCGAGCGCAGCGATACCGGTTCGATGTCTGTCCTCGAGGACGAACTCACCGAGAAACAGCGGGCCGCCCTCGAGACGGCGTACTTCGGGGGCTACTTCGACTGGCCTCGCGAGAGCACCGGCGAGGAGATCGCCGACCGATTGGGCATCGCACCGGCGACGTTCAACCAGCACCTCCGGACGGCTGAGCGGAAGTTCTTCGAATCGGTGTTCGGTGAGTAGCGATCGCTGGCCTTGCTGGCCTCGCTCGAGGCCGATTCAAACCTAAAACTGTTGTCGGACGATTACGCCGCACCGCGAGGTTCGGTCGCGGGGGTCACGTCCTCGATCGGCCGGGACGCCATTGCGACGGAAACCATCGAGATGCCGGTCATGAGGAGACTCACGCCCACGAGCAGACCGATTGCCCAGGCTGCCGTGGCCGGGAAGCCGGCCCAGAGGAGGCCAGCGAGAACCAGCGAGATAGCGCCGCTGACGGCGATCGAGAGCCGTCCCGGGGCCGACCTCATCCACAGTGCCATCCCCAGTTCGACGACGCCGTCGACGAAGAGATACGCCACGAGTACCAGCGTCAGAGTAACGAGCGCGACGGCAGGCGCTGCGAGGACGGCCAATCCGGCGAGTACCGAGACGATCGCGAGCGTCACCTGCCAGACCGAACCGCGCCAGCCGCGTGCCGAGAACGCGTGAACGCCATGGACGATCCCGCCGACGACGAGGAGCGCCCCGAGCGCGAGCGATACCGAGAGCCCGGTGACGATTGGGGCGGCAATCGCGAGGATACCGACCATCCCGACGAGCGCACCCGCGATCGTCAGGGTCCGCCAGTCGTTCTCGAGGGTGATTCCCTCGGCGTACACAGTGTCTGCTGTTTCACTGCTCATTGTTGTTCACAGTACTCCGTACGTCGTGTACGTATATAACATAATTCTGCGATTTGACAGTGTGTTCCAAAGGGAGACCGGTCCGAAACCCGGATGAACAGCAGTGTCAGGTCGGCTCGAGGGACTCGAGACGGAAGGCTGTCGAACCACGACGACTATCCCAGTGGCCGTGAGATGTCAAGCCGTGACCGACGATCACGATGTCCGCGAGTGTGACCTCTGTGGAGCGCGGGTTCCGACAGCCGTCTACCACGAGCACCTGCTCAAGTCGTGTCCTGGCCGCTGATACTGGTCGGACAACGCGGTTCTGATACCGAGCGTCCGCAGCCGCTTACTTCTCCTCGACGTGGCGGATCTCGCAGGCGATCCCGCGCGTGCTCTCGGCCATCTCGCGGCCGAACATCTCGGCACGGCCGACGGCGAAGGCGTTCGGGCCCTCGACGATCACCTCGTCGCCGACGCGGATCTCCTCGTCGGCGTCGACGACCCCCGGCGCGAGCACGCTGCCGTGGGGGACGAAGCCATCGATCTCGACGCGTCTCGTCGGTGCGTCGCTGTCGACCCATCGCTTCGCTCCCGCGAGCGTAAACGACAGCGTCCCATACTGGGGAACCATCGTTGCGAGCTGGGTGTCCTCGTTGTCGCGGACCTGAATCTTGGGGTATCGACTCGTGGTCTGAATGTCCGCGAAGAGGTCGTCACCGGCACCGTCTCCGAGCAGGTAGTCCGCGATGGCGCGGACGGTGTTGTGTTCGCGCTCGCGCTTGGAGTATTTGAGTTCGCCCGACAGCGCCTCGGAAAGGTTCGCAAGTGACTGGTCGTCAGTCGGGTGCTCGTCGACCGTGTAGGTGATCTCGAGGTCGAGTCGCTTCTCGACGCGCTCGACGATGTCGCGATAGCCCTCGTCGGGGATGTGGGCGACGATCTTCGGGTACTCGTTGCGCTCGAGGTACCGCTGGAGGACCTCGGCCACGAATTCCTTCTCGTCTTCCGACCAGCGACCCGTGACGACGGTGTCGTAGTGTTGGGCCGGATAGGTCGTCTCGAGTTCCTGCGGGACGACGCCGATCGGGCTGGTCATCGAGACGAGGTGGCCACGCCACTGGATGACGTCGTGGAACTGGCGGTGGCTCTGGGACTCGCTGTATGGCTTGGTGGCCGAACAGGGCACGAGCACGAGCGGGTTGTCGAACCGGTTGCGGTACCGTGTCGTCACGCGGTCGGCAAAGCGCTGGATCTCCACCCGCCGGAGCGTGTCCTCGGTCGCTGCGTTGATCTGGGCGTCCCGCAGGATGGGCGTGCGCTCCTCGAGATACCCCCACTGCGAGTCGAGTTCACGCATGGCGGCGGTGAGCCACTGGTCGTGGCGGGCCTGGCCCTCGATGTAGTCGCGGAGTCGGCCGTCGCGGATCCGCCGGCGAACGATCGCCAGTTCCGATTCGAGGACGTGTCGGTTGTGTTCGGCACAGTCCTCGCGAGTGAACTCCTCGCGCGGTTGCTGGCAGGCCGGACACGAACAGGGGAGTTCGTCGAGATCCTCGAGGAAGTACGCCTCATCGGTCGTGAGGTATCGCCCCTCCGTGCCCTTGACGACCGCTGCAGTCGCGTCGAACAGGTCGACGCCGGCATAGGCCAGCAGGGCCACGTTTCGGGGCGTCGCAACGCCGGAGAACAGCAGGGCGGTGTCGGCCGGAATCGCCTCGCGGACGTCGACGACGGCCTCGACCAGTGCCGCGCCGTGGCCCATCACCGACTGGACGTTCGAGAGGGCGTAGGCGTCCGTGCCATGGTCGTCGACGTGTTCGCTCGAGACGACGGCGACGCTCGGGTAGTCGACATCGGGGAAGTCGACGGCGAATGATTCCTGAACTTCCGTGGCGGTCCCGCCGGGAAACGCCCGGTGGGGAAGGACGGTCAGTGTCGACTCGTCTCCCTCGGGAACCTCACGAGACTGGCTCCAGAGTGAACCCGCGTCCTCGAGGACGTCATCGACGAGGGCGGGCGTCGAACGGGGCGATGAGAGGCGGAGTTCGCCCACGCGCGCGGCCCCGTCGCGCTCGTGTACTTCGAAATAGTCGGTCATACTCGATATGACCGGGGCGGGCGAAAGAGGTTGTCGATACCCCGTGACCGGACTCGAGCCGACGAACCGTCGTTTGTCCCGATCGGCCCGTTGTCTATTACTGATAGTAAGTTTAGGATACATCTCGAGAAATCGACGCGATGAGTGAGTTCCTCGAGACCGAAGATGCAGGAAACACGTCCGAAGACGGTAACGGCGAGGGCTCGGATAGCGTGCCTAGCTTCGGGATCGGGGCCGGACTCACGTCGCTTGCGGCACTGTTGACGGCGCTCGTGCTCCGACGGCGCGCATAGACTACCGACCGGTTATGTTGGCTGACATTCGTTTTAACTGATTCTACGATGGTCCAGAGACGGTCGTAGCTGTGCAGGAACGAACGGCCGGATGGAGCGATCAGCGAACGGCGACGCCTGTCGTCGGCAGAGACGACCGTCATCAGGGACTGTCATTCGGGAATTGGACCACATCTTGTTTATTGGTCGCTAGCCAACGTCTCGTATGGACGTCCCAACTGTTGGTGCGGATGACGATCGACGTATCACCCGTCGAACGGTTTTGGGCGGCGTGGGTGCCGCTTCTCTCGCAACCCTTGCCGGGTGTTTCGGTGGGAGTGGGAACGGTGACGGGTCCGAGTCGGTCCCCGATCCGATCAGTATCGACGAAGGGAAAGAGTGTGATGAGTGTGGGATGATTATCGGGAACTATCTCGGACCCGCCGGCCAGTCCCACTACGAGGATCCGACAGCACTTGAGGAACTTGACGAAGACCGCTCGGCACAGTTCTGTAGCTCGCTCTGTACGTACACGTTCACGTTCAATCACGAGTCCGAACCGCAAGTAAGCTACCTGACGGACTACTCGACGGTTGATTACGAGATTACCGGAAGTGGCGAACAACGGTCTATCTCCAGGCATCTCGAGGCGGAGGCGTTCAGCGACGTGACGGAACTCACGATGGTCGTAGACAGCGATGTCACGGGGGCGATGGGTGATTCGATCGTTCCGTTCAACGACGCCGACGAGGCCGATGAGTTCCAATCCGAATACGGCGGCGATATCTACGAACACGACGATGTCTCACAGGAACTGGTCAGTTCGCTGATGGCGATGTGAGTGCGGCCGCTCGAGTACGACGCTCACCCACGTTCGGTACTGGTACCGATACGAAGATGTCGTTCTGTTTTCGATAGTCGCTCGAAGAACGCTGATACTGTCGGACAACAGTCCGTGAGGGCTCATCGTGTCTCGTGCTCGATCGATGTGTGACCCGTTTGTTCGGCAGTATGAACCCGCTTACCTGCTGACTAGCGGTTCAGGACCCGCGTCGCGATCCCCAGCGACGCAGCCGTCCAGACGACGAAGCCCACCAGACTCGCGATCGGTGATGCGGCTGCCGGCCCGGTGCCTGCCGCGACGACGATCGCGCTCTCGAAGACGAGTCCCCGGTATGCGCTCAGCGGGCTGAACGCAAGCGCGTATACGAGGCTCCCGTCACCGATCGACCCGGCCGAAAATCCGTAGACAAGCGCCAGATCGAGTCCGACGAGCAAGACGACGAGCGCGACGACCGACAGTGCGAGCGCGCTGCGCGTACCACTGACCACGGCGGAAATCGCGATCGCGATCGCGAGGACCGTCAGCGCAAAGAGGATCGTCAGGACGACGAACCGCCCGAACAGGATCGGCGAGTCGACGCCGGAGTGTGACGCATAGAGGGTCCGCCCCTCCTCTTCGGCGACGAAAACCGTCAGTGCGGTGACGACGAGCGGGGCCACGATCACGGTGAGCAGGCCGATCGCTCGCCCGACGTAGACGCCGAAAACGATCTCGCGACTCGAGACGGGATACGTCTCCAAGACGTCGAGTTCACCACGCTCTGCGTCGCCGAGGATCGCACGATAGCCGAACGCGACGGCGACGACCGGGACGAGTAACTCGAGTGGGGTGAGCAGATCGACCAGCGTCGGGACGTACCCGCCGCGGACGCTGCCGCTGACCCAGCTGATTCCGAGCACGACGGCGGCGAAGGCGAGCCCGAGGATGTAAAACGTCCGCGCTCGCACGATCGTCCGGAGTTCCCGTCCGATGATCGTCTCGAGGATGTGTCTCGAGTCGGGTGCGGTCGACTGCGAGCGATCGAACTGTTCGGTGGTCCGGTCGCGGGTGGTGTCACCCGGCGCGTTCACGTCGCTCATGCGTGATCACCTACGACCTGCACGGTATCGCGGTGGCCGCCCACGGCGTGTTCGTACACTTCTCGCAGGGTGTTGCCACCCACTCGAGCCCGAACATCGGCGATCGGTCCTTGCTCGGCGACGTGGCCATCGGCGAGTATCAACAGGTCGTCGGCGACCTGGTCGACGAGTTCCAGATCGTGGGAACTCAACAGGACCGCGATTCCCTCATCGGCGAGGTCAGCGGCGACATCGAAGACGTGGAGTCCCATGCTTGGATCGAGCCCGCTGCCCGGTTCGTCTAAGATGACGATCGGGGGGTTGCCAATCGTCGCCTGTGCGATGCCGAGCAGCCGTGTCATGCCCCCAGAGAGGGCCTCGACTGGCCGGTCGGCTGCGTTCTCGAGACCGACCCGCTCGAGCTGTGCCATCGCGTCGGTCTCGTCGCCACCGACGAGTGCCGCGTAAAATTGCAGCGTTTCGAGTGCGGTAAAGCCGGGCCGAAACGCCGGATGTTGAGGGAGATAGCCGATCTCCCGTGCGGTGTCGGGGCCGTTGTAGGTGATCGTCCCTGCCGTCGGCTCGTGGAGGCCGGCGAGGTCGCGAATAAGCGTTGTCTTGCCGGAGCCGTTCGGGCCAATCAGTGCAGTCACCCGGCCGGATTCGATGGTTACAGAGACGTCTCGGAGTACGGAGACCGTCCCGTAGTCGTGGTCGATACCGGTCGCCTCGAGAAGTGGTGTCGTATCAGTCATTGTTCGTCGTCCGCGTCAGTTCGTAGCATGTCCAGGCCTCGTCGTCCCACTCGGTCTGGGAGAGCAGGTCGGGGTTGTTCGGTTCGCAACTCGGTGCCCGGTCGACGATGCTTCCGGTTCGCATGCCGGGGACCGACCCCTCGAGTCCGGCGAGGGCTTTGAGTGCGGGTGCCCGGGCGAGCGTCGGCGTCCCGTCGGTGCGGTGGAGTCGGCTGTCGATGGGGTCAGTCGGTGAGTACGACATGTCGGACTGATCGCCGTTAGCGATGCCGGCAGCCCCCTGCCAGTAGTTGCCATCGCCGCCGTGGCTCCAGATACGGAGCGGGCCGGACATCGCGGTGGCGTGGACGTCGTTGCCGACGAAGTCGTTGTTGACGACGCGGTTCGTCGGTAACATGGCGCTTGCCTCCGCGCCCACGTCGTTGCCAACGATGACGTTGTGTTCGTAGATCGACGATGTCGAGGCGATGCGGAGCCCGAGGTCGTTTCCTTCGGCGATGTTGTTCGCGACGTAGTTCGCGCTGCCGCCCGGACTGAGCGCATCTGCCGCGTCACGGACTGTGTTTCCGACGACGGCGTTGCGTTCCGGTCCGGTCATGATGACGATGCCCGTGTCCGCCTGTCCGCGGAGGTCGTTGTCCGCGATGAGGCTATCGCCGGAATACATCAGATGGACACCGAGGAAGTTGCCCTCAATCGTGTTCGAGCGGACGACCGTCTCCGGCGAGCGATAGAGATAGATGCCGTTTCGTCCGCCCGTGAACGTCGAGTTTTCGATAACGGTCGGCGACTGGAACAACAGGACACCAGCGAGACCAGACATCGGATCGTCCGGGGCCGATACCGTCACGTTTCGGATGACGGCGTCGTCACTCTCGTAGACGATGATGCCGCTTGCCGGTGTGTCGATACTGACGTTCTCGACCCGGAGGTCGGTGGCGTTGTATGCCGAGATTCCGGCGTCAGTTCCGGCATAATACTGCAGGAAGGAGGCGTCCCACGCCTCCTCGTTGATGTCGACGGGAAGGTCGCCGCCCTCTCGCGTCACGTTGCCGACGCCGGTGATGTCGACCCCGCGAACCGCGACTCGCTCGCTGGTGACAGTGACGACAGAGCCGTTTCCATCACCGCGAAGCGTCACGTTCCCCTCGCCAGCGAGCGTGATCGGGTGATCGATCTCGATTGTCTCCTCGTACGTTCCCGCCGGGAGGACGACCGTCGTGTTCGCCGGTGCCTGATCGATCGCGTCTTGGACGGAGTCTGTATCCTCGCCGACGACAACCGAGGTCGGCCGATCGAGGTGTGCGGACGTGTTGTCGATCCGTGCGTCCGCCTGTTGCTGCCGGTCGGCCACGCGGTCACGGGCGACTTCCGCATCGTCACGCGCGAACGATTGCTCGAGGACCGACTCCCAGCCGTGGACGGTCCCGCCGTATTCGTCGGCAAACGCCTGCGCGTCCTCGCGGTCGGCGAAGGGGACGACGGTGTCGCCGGCCGGCGTTTGTGCCTCGCTGCCGATAACGAACGACGCCGCTTCGGCGTCGGTCCACCCAGGTGACGACTCGGTGACCGGGTAGCCGTTCTCGTTGAGTTCGATACCAGTATCGCTGTAGTCGGAGACATAGACCGTCAGCGGATAGCCAAACCGCTGTTCGTGTGCGGGCTGGCGCTGCTGGTCGACGAACGTCTCGACGCCGTAGTAGCCGACGACGTACTGATACTGTGAGTAGAAGACCTGTGCGCGCGGGAGGTCGACCTCGTCGGAGAGTGCGTACTCGGACTCGAGGGTGAGCCCGACGGTAACTGTATCGTCGAAGGCGGCGGGATCGGGCGAGGTCGATCCCACGTCGACGACGAACAGCCCGACAGCACCGAGCGCAACGACGAGGAGAAGACCCAGAAAGACGGTGCTAAGGGAGCGGTCGATCACGGTTGCCAGTTCGCTTCCACGGAAAATATATGGTCTGGTCTATTCCTCGAACCGACTGTCAACGGTGTTGATAGTCGTTACGCCGACTCGAGGTACGTCGCCGTCGCGGACGTGTGGCCGCGATTGAACGAGAGGATCTTGATCCGGATCGCGTCCGTCACCTCGCAGTCGTTGGGAACGTCCTCGACGAAGACGACGAATCCCTCGATCTTGCCGACCGCCCGGCGCTCGCCGGAGTGGTGATCTGTGAACTCGCGGATCGCGACCGTTTCGACATCGCCGATGTCGACCGGCGGCTCGCGTTGCTGGGCCTGCTGATGGCGTTTCCGGGACCGTCGCTCCTCGGCTGAGCCACCGCGGACACGGTTGAGAAGCCACGAGCCAACCAGGAGGGCGACGAACGCGCCGACGGCGAGCGTTACTGTGCCTGGACCGAACATACCCAATTCGGTTGGCGCCTCGCTATTCGGTGTTCCGATCCGGGACGCGTCGCACTACGTCGCGGTGAGATCGACCAGTGCCACATCGTCGGGGACGCGCTCGAGAACGTCCACGGGCCACCCATCGTGGGCGAGCGTGAGGTCAGTACCCGGGTTCACGTCCGCGAGTCGCGCGACGCCGTCGGCCGCAGCCGCGAGGGCGGCCCGGTCCGTCCGATCTGGAACCTCGGCGGTCAGCGGGTAGCTCTTCGAGAGCGCCCGCGGGAACGGGCCGAATGGCGGTTCGACCCGCCAGGACTCGTCGTACTCGTCGCCACGCGGTGCGTCCCCCTCAGTCAGCAGCAGGGAGTCCGGCACCGACAGCCGCTCGAGGCGCTCGTGGTGGCGCACGACTTCGGGCCGGCGCGCGCTCTCGTGGGACGTGTAGAAGAACGATCCCTTCGAGACGGGGTCCGACTGCTCGAGTTGGGCGGCGTGATCGAGCAGGGTCCGATAGCCGTCGAGCATCGTCGGGTGGGCGCGAGCGCGCTGTTCGACGAGTTCCATGAGGTTGCCGGCGCGGATCGCCTGCTTGATTCGGCGGATCTCGGCGAAGGTGACGTGGAGGTTGTGGGCGGCCAGCTCCGACTCGCGTTCGTCGTCTGGGAGTGCGCGGAGTTCGTCGGGCGAGTGGTCGGTACAGACGGCACACGAACAGGGGAAGTAGTCGATCTCCTCGAGGTGGCGGGTACCCCGAACCGTCAGGTAGCGGTCGTCGCGGGCGTAGAGCGCGTAGGCCGCCGAATCGAACAGGTCACAGCCCATCGCGACCGCGAGCGCGAACATCATCGGATGGCCAGCTCCGAAGAGGTGGACCGGCGCGTCGGCCCCGAGCCCGCGTTTGGCGGCGGCGACGGCGTCGATCATGTCGTCGTAGCGGTAGTCGTTCATCAGCGGGACGACCGCGCCGACCGGGAACACGTCGAGGTCGGTCCCCTCGGCGTGACGGCCCGCTCGCTCACGGAGGTCGGGATACGTCGAACCCTGGACTGGCGCGCTGACGAGCATCTCGCCCGTGTCGACGTCTTCGGCGGTCTCGAGTCGCTCCTGCGTCGTCTCGAGTTCGCGCTCGGCCTGCTCGTGGGGCACGTCCGGTGGGGTTGGAATGTCGACGGGTGTCGCGATGTCGGAGCCGATCTCGTGTTGGAACTCGAGGATCTCCTCGGTCGTGACGGAGATCTCGCCGTATTCGGAGAGCTGGAAGGAACCGGAGTCGGTCATGATCGCGCCCGGGAAATCCAGCATGTCGTGGAGGCCGTCCGCGAGGGCGCGTTCGCGGAGGTCGTCGTCGCCGTGGATGATGTAGGAGTTCGTAATGAGGATCTCGGCACCGAACTCGTCGGCGAGTCGGCGGGGGCTGATCGTGTCCAGGTTGGGATTGATCACCGGCAACAACGCCGGGGTTTCGACGGTGACGTCGGCACGGGGAACGGAGAGTTCACCGATACGGCCGCCGGCGTCGAGATCCCGAATTTCGAAGCACTCGCGCATTGCCCGCCAGTTGGACCGTCGGACGTAAGACGTGACGGGTTTCGACCCGCCAGCGTCGAGCCGCCGACGAGACGCGTCGTCGCCTGTACGTCGACACGAAGGGAGACGAAGGCGCTTTACGCGCTGGCCCGCTTGCGTCTCCTAATGAGCAAACCCACGCCCGACGTCTACGAGCAGGGCAAGGGCATGGACGCCCACAACAAGGTCATGCGCGAGATCCGCTCGCGCAAGGAGGCCAGCTACGATCCCCACGAGCCGACTCGTGTCTGGCTCGACGAGGACAACACCCCCGACGGCGTCAAGACGAGTCTGACGATCATTCTCAACACCGGCGGCTGCAGGTGGGCCCGCGCCGGCGGCTGTACGATGTGTGGCTACGTCGCGGAAAGCGTCGACGGCGGCAGCGTCTCCCACGAGGCGCTGATGAACCAGATCGACGTCTGTCTGGAACACGAGGCCGACAACGGAGATGAACCCGCTGACCTCATCAAGATCTACACCTCCGGCTCCTTCTTAGACGAGCGCGAGGTCGGTGCCGAAAGCCGTCGCGCGATCGCCGACACCTTCGCCGACCGCGACCGCATGGTCGTCGAGTCGCTGCCCGACTTCGTCGACCGCGAGAAGATCGCCGACTTCACCCAACACGGGCTCGACACCGATGTCGCGATCGGCCTCGAGACGGCCACCGACCGCGTGCGCCACGACTGCGTGAACAAGTACTTCGACTTCGCGGACTTCGAGGACGCGTGTGCCGAAGCCGCCGCCGCGGACGACGCGGCGGGTGACGACGCTGAGGCGGGGATCAAGGCCTACCTGTTGATGAAACCGCCGTTCCTCACCGAGTCCGAAGCCGTCGACGACATGATTTCGTCGATCGAGCGCTGCGCCGACGTTGACGGCTGTCATACCGTCTCGATGAACCCGTGTAACGTCCAGCGCTACACGATGGTCGACGAACTCTACTTCAACGACGGCTACCGGCCGCCGTGGCTCTGGTCGGTCGCCCACGTCTTAGAGGAAACGGCTGACGCCGACGCCATCGTCGTCTCGGATCCGGTCGGCCACGGCTCCGATCGCGGCCCGCACAACTGCGGCGAGTGTGACGACCTCGTCCAGAAAGCGATCAAGGACTTCGACCTGCGACAGGACCCGTCGGTCTTCGAGCAGGTCTCCTGTGAGTGTGAACTGACCTGGGAGACTGTCATGGAGCGCGAACGGAGCTTCAACCAGCCGTTGACTCGCTAACCCTATCGACACACGGCAGCCGACGGGCCCACGTACTTCCTGTCCGGCCGGTTACTGATAGCCATGGAACGCCCGTCGCTGTGGAACTACGTCGACGAACTCGAGCCCACGCTGTTGATCCTCGTCGGATTCGTCCTGTTCGTCTTCCCCGAGCCCGCGACCTCCGCGTTCGGTGCCGGACTCATGCTCCTCGGCGCGAGCTGGTGGTTCTACGAGTGGGGTCGCTAGCGTCGCTGCGAGTCGAATCGTCGATAGCCGTCTCGAGCCGTCAGGAAAGAGCAGCGACAGGAGTCAGCTGTCGCGTTAGGCCGACTCGAACCCGCGGAGCACGCCCTGGCCGTCGGTCGACCCGACGTCGGGAAGGGTCACGCGTTCGGGGTGGGGCATCAACACGGCGACGGAGTCGCGCTCGCCGAGGATACCGGCGATGTCGTGTTTCGAGCCGTTCGGGTTCGCCTCGGGGCTCGTCTCGCCGTTCTCGTCGCAGTAGCGGAAAAGCACGCGGTCCTCGTCCTCGAGTTCGGCCAGTCGGTCGTCGCTGATCTCGTAGCGGCCTTCCCCGTGGGCGATCGGAACCTCGATAACGTCTCCCTCGTCGTACGCTCCGGTCCAGGGCGTGTCGTCGCGCTCGACACGCAGGGTGACGTGTTCACACTGGAAGCGCGCGCTCTCGTTGGTCGTAAACGCCCCCTCAGTGAGCCCGGATTCGCAGCCGATCTGGGCGCCGTTGCAGACGCCGAGGACAGGCACGCCGTCGGCCGCGGCCTCGCGGACCTCTGCCATGATCGGCGAGCGGGCCGCCATCGCTCCCGCACGGAGGTAGTCGCCGTAGGAGAACCCGCCGGGGAGCATGATCCCCGTCGTGTCTTCGGGGAGGCCGTCCTCGTGCCAGACGATCTCGGCGTCGATGTCGAGGTGTGCGAGGGCGCGTTCGGCGTCGCGGTCGCAGTTCGAGCCGCCGAAGCGAATGATTGCGACGGTCATCTACCGCTCGTCGACCTCCACGTCGTAGTCGTGGATGGTCGGGTTCGCCAGCAGCCGTTCTGCCATCTCGTCGGCGCGCTCGCGCGCGTCGTCCGCGGAGTCGGCCTCGAGGTCGACCTCGAAGCGGTCGGCCGAGCGCAGCGCCTCGAGTTCGAAGCCGAGCCGCTCTAAGGCTCGCTTCGTCGTCTCGGCCTCGGGGTCCAGCACGCCATGTTTGAGTCGAACCGTCACCGTCGCGGTGTAGGCGGTCATTACCTGATACCCCGTAACCGTGCTCAAAAACGCTTTCGCCTTGGCTCCGTAATGCACGTTCGTGGATACTGCCGTTCGGTCGCCAGCGGTGGGCGGCTGTCTCTTGTGAGCCAAGCGATAGTCATCGCCGCTTGACGACGGCGTTCGAATCAGACCGGCCTCCGAGAACGCGGGGAACGTGGGAGTCGAATCGTGATCGATCGGCTGCTTGGAAAATGCGGGCAGTTCTCACTCGTCTCGACGGAAAGCAGGACTTTTAGCCGCTCGTGGACTGTGATCCGTCGTGATGAACCGAGATTCGCTCGAGCGGAGGTGGCAGCGTTGACGACCGACGTAACCGAAATCACGGTAATCGGAGACGACGATACCGGACTCATCGCCCGAGTCACGAGCCTCCTATTCGAGCGCGGGGTCAACATCGAAGACCTCGATCAGGCGGTTCGCGACGGCGTCTTCCGGATGTATCTGGCCGTCGACACCTCGGAGATGGTCTGTACCGAGGAGACGCTTCGATCGGACCTCCACGACCTCGGCGACGATCTGGGCCTCGACGTGCAGGTTCGGTTCCCCGCCGACCGCGAGCACCAGCAGATCGCCGTCCTCGTCACGAAAGAGAGTCACTGTCTCGAGGCGCTGTTCGAGGCTTGGGCCAACGACAACCTCGGTGCGGACATCGGTGTGGTCATCGGCAACCACGACGATCTCCAGCCCCTGGCCGAACACTACGACGTGCCGTTCCACGACATCGGCAACGAGAACGGCCAACAAAACGAGGACGAACTCCTCGACCTACTCGCCGAGTACGATGTCGACCTGATCGTCCTCGCACGATATATGCGCATTCTCAGTCCCAACGTGGTCTTCCGCTACGAAGATCGCATTATCAACGTCCACCCCTCCCTGCTGCCGGCGTTCCCCGGCGCGGAGGCCTACCGACAGGCGATCGAGGAAGGCGTGCGGGTCGCCGGCGTCACCGCCCACTACGTCACAACCGACTTAGATCAGGGGCCGATTATCACCCAGCGCGCGTTCGACGTCCCCGACGATGCCGACGTAGACGAAATGAAACGCCGTGGCCAGCCACTCGAAGCCGACGCCTTGCTCGAGGCTGTCCAACTGCACTTGAACGGCGACGTGTCGGTCCACCGTGGCCGAACCTCGGTTCGAGAGAACGGCACCGAGTATCAGCTCGGCCTCCCCGACGAACTCGAGGAGTTCACGCCCGACAGACCGATCGACGGTATCGGCAGCGCAGTCGCTGAGGACCACTGATACGGGCTGCTGTCTCTGACTGACTGGAGTCCGATTGCTGCGCTGCATCACGTTTTGTTGGTCGTTGTGCTGTCGTCGCGCAGTGACAGCAGCCGATCTCAGTTCGAGTTCGACGATTCCCAGCGCTCGAGACACTCGTCGCCACAGCAGTGGCGAGACACGACACTCCGGTCTTCGGCGGTCGTCACGACACGCCGTTTGGACGACGGCTCCACCGACTACCCACACTGTCGACACTCGGGTGGCGTCTCGTCGAACGAGTCGATCATCGGCTGACAGATGGAGTGACTCCCACTTGAACGACCCTCTCTTATCGAGCACGCAGTCGTGACGGCCGGTTGCGACTCGAGTAGCGTGGATGTGGGCAGCAACCTTATCGCCGTCAGCATCCAATTATGGGTTGTCATGGCACAGCAAGAAGTCCAACAGGAGCTGTCCGTCGACCAGTACACGCTTGGCCTCGTCGGGCCGGATCAGGAGTGGGCGGGTACCGTCGCGGACGGTGGCACGATCGAGACGTACACGCCGCCGGGCTGCTGGGGGCCGATGATCACACCGGAGTTTCACGGCGGCCACGAGGTCACTCGGCCGATCCGCGTCGATGGGGCATCGGTTGGCGACGCCGTCGCGATCCACATCCGGGACATGACGGTCACGAGTATGGCGACGAGTACGGGCTCGATGGCCGAACGGGAAGACGCCTTCGGCGACGACCCGTTCGTCGACCACCGCTGTCCCGAATGTGGTACTGAATGGCCTGACTCGATCGTCGAGGGCACCGGCGAGGACGCGATCAGGTGCGCCGAATGTGGTGCGAACGCCTCGTCGTTCGGCTTCGAGTACGGCTACACCGTCGCCTTCGACGACGACCACACTGTCGGGATCACCCTCGACGAGGACGGTGCCCACGACCTCGCCGAAGACGCTGCAGACGTGATGGACATCCCCAAGAACTCCCGCCAGCATCCCATCCTGCTGTATGAGCCCGGCGAGATGCCCGGCACACTGGGACGGCTGCGCCCGTTTATCGGAAACATCGGGACGACCCCGCCGATCACGATGCCTGACTCGCACAACGCCGGCGATTTCGGTCAGTTCCTCATCGGGGCCCAGCACGACTACGGCCTCGAGAGCGAAGAGGAACTCGAGGCCCGCACCGACGGCCACATGGACATCTCGCAGGTTCGGCCGGGTGCGACACTCATCTGTCCCGTCAAGGTCGACGGGGCCGGTATCTACGTCGGCGACCTGCACGCGAATCAGGGCGACGGCGAACTCTCACTGCACACGACAGACGTCAGCGGCACCGTCCGGATGGACGTCGAGGTCATCGAGGGTCTCGAACTCGACGGCCCGATCCTCCTTCCCCCCGAGGAGGACCTGCCCTTTATCAGCAAACCCTACAGCGACGACGAACGCGACGCCGGCCGCGAGCTCGGCGCGGAACACGGCGTCGACGTCGAGGCGGACATGGGGCCGATCCAGGTGATCGGCTCCGGCGCGACGGTCAACGACGCCACACAGAACGCCTTCGATCGCGCCACTGGCCTGCTCGACATGAGCGAAGGCGAGGTCCGCTCGCGGTGTACGTTCACCGGCGGCGTCCAGATCGGTCGCCTCCCCGGTGTCGTGCAACTCGACATGCTCGCGCCGATGGCCGTCCTCGAGGACCGCGGCATCGACCACCTGGTCCGCGACCAGTACGGACTCTAGGCTCGTCGGTTCGCCGTCATTCTCGAGCGCCGCCCTGAACTGCAGGAACAACTGTCAACGATGCACCCTCCGGCACCCGTGCGACGAGGTCGGCACGTTCGCCCTCGAGTGAGACTCTGACGCTCGGTCGGATTCGATCGTCGTCGTCGTAGAGATAGGGGTCTGCCCGCGGATACACGTCGACGAGCGCCGCGATCGCGTCTGCGACCGTCCCGCCAGCCCACTCGAGGGTGACCGTCTTCGCGCCGGTCGCGCTCCGGAGTGGTCCGTACACTGTGACAGTGGTTTCCATAGTTGCCACTGGCGACGAGTGGACACATATTCGGTTTGCCAACGCGAGTCGACCGCAGACCGAGTCGACTCGAGCACCTGGTAGTCTGGCCTGCTACAGCCGCTGGACCGCCCCGATCGCACTCGAGAGCGGCGGTGCGTCAAAGAACTCTCGGCCGGTGTAGGCGTTCGCGCCCGCACAGTACATGTCGCGGGCAGTCTCGAGGACCTCCTCCGCGAGGGGCTCGGGGTCTTCCTCGCAGAGGGATTTCCAGTCGGCGATGTCTTCTTGCTTGGCTTCGGTCTTGGCCGCGTCGACGGCCTCGACCCAGTCAGGCTGGGTGCGCTTGTGGTACTGGCGCAGGACTTCCTTCGAGAGCTGGGTGCCCTCGTAGCTGAAGCGGTTCTCGTCGAAGGTGCCGACGACGTCGGCGACGCGGATCTCGCCCTGATAATAGCAACACTCGATCTTGCCGTCCTCGTGGACCAGGTCCGCCGACTCGGCCTGCTCGGTGATGATCCGGTTGACCTCGCGGGCGACCGTCTCAAGGTCGTCGATAGCGGCCACACCAGCGATGACGTCGGCCTCGTCACGGTCGAGGTAGCGGTCGCTTTCTTCGTATTTCGTCGAGAACTCGACGATCGGCTCATCGAGGTCGACGGCTTCGTCGGGCCAACTTTCGAAGTCGAGGCCGTGATCGGCAGGCTCAGTCCGACGGCGCAGACTCGAGCCGACGGGCACCCGGTTTCGGAAGACGATCTCGAGCGGCACGAGGTAGTTCTCGCCGGCCGCCTCGTGGTAGTGGTCGTAGTCGTACTCCCGGCCTTCGTGAGGCAGGTCGGGCACCTGCGTGAGATCAATCGCCATCTCCCAGGGTGGATGGGAGGCCTCTTCGAGTGGAATGACATCGCCGTTCTCGACCACGCCGCGATAGTGGGTTGGGACGCCTTCGCTCTCGAGCAGTTCGAAGTTGAACGCGCCCATCGTACAGAGACTTGCGCCCTTCTCGGGGATCTGGTCGGGCATCTTCCCCCAGTCGAACACCGAGTAGTCGTCGGTAAAGACGAACGAACCTCGACCGAGGTCGTCGTCGGTCGCGTCCTCCTCGATGCGGAACTCTTTGACGCTCGTCATTCGAGACACCCCAGCACGTGTCCGTCGCCGCAGTTCATATCCAAGTTGGGGTGGCCGGACGGTAAGAAGGTTTCAGTATCGTGTTGCCCACTGGCGATGCTATCGCCGGAACCCGACACGGGGACTCCCGCGAACAGGCACACTACCGGATCCATCACCCTTTTCTCGCTGTGCAGGCATTGCTATGCCGATGGAGCGACCGGTGACCAAGGCCGACCTCACGTTCGAACACGTTCCCGAAACTGACCAGTCATTCGAGAACGCACTGGCGAAGGCACGCGACGGCGACCGACTCACGGTCGACGACGCGATCGAATTACTCACGACGGGGACAGACACTGACGGGATCGACCGCCGGCGCAAGGAACGCGTGCTCGAGGCGGCCGACCGCCGACGTGCCGAGGTCGTCGGCGAGGAAGTCACCTTCATCGCGAACCTGAACAACAACGTCACGACGGCCTGTAACGTGGGCTGTCTGTTCTGTAACTTCAAAGACGCCGCCCACACGTTCGAACGCGAAACCGAGATCGAGACCGCGGGCTTTACGAAAACGCCAGCGGAGTCACGCGAAATCGTCGCCGATGCCGTCGAGCGCGGCATTTACGAGGTCACGTCGGTGTCGGGCCTCCACCCCGCGTTCGCGCTCGACGACGAACACCGGGAACTCCTCGAGACCCATCCGAACCCGAAAGAAATCAACTACAAGCCACCCGAAGCGTACGAGACCAGTCCCGGCACCTACACGGACCAGATCGCTGCGATGAGTGTCGACGGCGTCCACGTCCACTCGATGACCCCCGAGGAAGTCTACCACGCCCGCCGAGGCACTGACTGGAGCTACGAGGAGGTCTATCGCCGACTGAAAGAGGCGGGGCTTGACACGGTTCCCGGGACCGCCGCCGAGATCCTCGTCGAGGAGGTCCGCGAGGTGATCTGCCCCGGCAAGATCAGTACGGAGGGGTGGCTCGAGGCCATGGAAGCCGCCGCATCCGTCGGCTTCGACATGACGGCGACGATCATGTACGGCCACGTCGAGAACGAGGCCCACCGCGCGATGCACCTGCAACGCGTCCGCGAACTGCAGGACCGGACCGGTGCGATCACCGAGTTCGTTCCGCTTTCTTTTATCCACCAGAACACGCCGCTGTTCGAACACGACGTGGTCTCGGGCGGGGCGAGCACCGACGAGGACGAACTGATGATTGCCGTCTCGCGGCTCTTTCTGGACAACATCGACCATATCCAGTCCTCGTGGGTCAAGTATGGCGACGAACACGGGCTGAAGCTGCTCAACTGTGGTGCCGACGACTACATGGGAACGATCCTCTCCGAGGAGATTACCAAACGCGCTGGCGGCGGCTACGGCGAGTTCCGCTCGTTTACCAACTATGTCGAGATGATCGCTTCGATCGGCCGAGTGCCGGTCGAGCGCTCGACCGACTACGAGACGCGACGGATCATCGACCCCGACGAGCCGCCCTTTGGCCCGCAACTCGGGCCGAAGGCTGATGGGACGCCGCTGTTGACGCGCTCGGAACGCGAAACGCGGGCGAGCCGGTCTGCTGATTGATATAGACTCCTGTCAGTCAGTGACGGTGCAACCGCGACCGTCCTGCGGTTGCACCGGTCACTCGTGATAGCAGACCGTATGAGGCCCGCGGAGATGCTGTGACGATTCGGCGACGGCCGCGATGACACGAAAGGTACGATCGGCAGGTTAGATTCCACGGTAGCCGCTATCGACGGTCAACGGCTCCCCGTTCGTGAAGGAGGCGGCGTCGGAACAGAGCCAGACGACCGCTGCCGCGATCTCTTCCGGTTCGCCGAGTCGCTTCTGCGAGTGTCGGCTCGCGATCTCTTGGCGGAGTTCCTCGTCAGACGTGATGCCGCCCTCTTCTAACATGTTCGTTTCGATGAAACCGGGACAGACGGCGTTGACGCGGATGTCATCGTCGGCGTACTCCCACGCCGCCGTCTTCGTCAGACCGAGGACGCCGTGTTTGGCCGTCACGTATGCCGACGCGTTCTGGAAGCCGACGTGTCCGAGGACGGACGCCATATTCACGATCACGCCGCCGTCGTCTTGGTTGACCATCCGATCGACCTCGGCACTGAGCGATCGCCAGACGCCGTTGAGATTGATGTCGACGGTACGCTCCCAGTCCGCTTCGTCGAGGTCGCCGGTCGGTTCCTGTGCGCCACCGATACCGGCGTTGTTGACCGCGTAGTCGAGACTGCCGAACTCGTCGACGGCGGTTTCGACCATCCCCTCGACATCGCTCATTTCGGTCACGTCAGTGTGGACGGCGACCGCCTCGCCGCCGTCGTTCGCGATCAGATCGACGGTTTCCGCTGCGCCGCCGTCGTCTACGTCGGCCACGATCACGGACGCGCCGTGGCTGGCGAACTCGAGCGCCGTTTGTCGTCCGATGCCGGACGCTGCTCCCGTTATAACGGCGGTCTTCCCGTCGAAATCGTACTATACCATAGCAATCATTTCATTGTTCTTGAACGAAGTTAATACGACCGCTTGCGGGGATCGATGCTGGAAGGTCGCGGCAACGGCGTGTATCGTCACCGGCCGGCTCGATCTTGAAGCGTTTCGGGTCAAGCAACCGAACGGCTGCTATTCCCACCGACGAATCGTACGTTCCATGGGTGATTGACCTCGTCGAATCGGCGGCCGAACACGGCAACACACCCGTTGGCTCGCTGCTCGTCGTCGACGACACGGTCGTCCGGACAATCGAGAATACGACGCTGACTGACGACGATATCGCTGCCCATCGGCATTCGGCCCAGTGGGCCGCAAGCGATTTCAAGTTCGACGAGCGGCCGCTTCTTGCGGCCGATTGACCGACGTTCCATACAGAGACCGCCGTTTGGACGACGGTCTATGGCCAGTGAAATCATACATTTTGAAACTGATTAGAAATAGAATGTATTATATAATGTAATTTGAAAAGTACGCGTCGTTGTGATATGACTCCAACACTTGCGTCCCTGCGAAACCTGCTGGGGGCCGTCGCGAAGTCATACGTGACGGTCGTCGTCGTTGCCCTCCTCGTCAGTGCCAGTCTGGCACCGATCGTCTGGGGGTCGACGAGCAATCCCGACGGAACAGTTGCCGTAATCGAAGTCGATTCGACACTCACCGAATCGTCCGCCGAGCGAATCACGGACGATCTACAAGAAGCACGGCAGAACGACTCGATCAATGCGGTCGTATTGGATGTCGACAGCCCTGGTGGTGGTGTCAGCGCGAGCGAGGGGTTGTACCTCGCTGTCGAACGCACCGCTGAAGAGCTGCCCGTCGTTGCGAGCGTCGACTCGACGGCCGCCTCGGGCGGGTATTACATGATTGCACCGAGCGACGAAATCTACGTCAAGCCGGGCTCGATCGTCGGTAGCATCGGCGTTCGGGCGACGTACTTCGACGTGCCGCCGACGGACGAGCAGATCACGACTGGTCCCGACAAGAACACCGGCGGCACCGAAGCCGAGTACAAGGCACAGGTAGAGATGATGCGTCAGGCGTTCGTCGGCACCGTCATCGAGCATCGCGGTGACGAGTTGACCCTTTCGGAGACGGAACTGGCGTACGCGAAGGTCTACACCGGCACCGAGAGCGTCGATAACGGACTCGCAGATGATATCGGTGACACCGAAGCTGCGATCGGGACAGCTGCGGACATGGCCAATCTCAGAGACTACGATGTCGCCGAAATGGAGAGCGAACCGCGCTCCGGTCTTTCGTTGATCATCGGTGGTGAGAGCGGCGACCGCCCGGAGGCGTCTGCCGTTCACCCGCAGACCTTCGGGCGGTACGGCGCCGTCGATACGCCCACGTTCCTCGCGCTGTGGGGGTCGGTCGACAGCGAACGGGTCATCGCCGCAACTGAACTCGAGCGCTCCGTGGCCAACGAGACTGGAGGTGATCGCCCGTGAGCGTCCGCTCTCGGCTCGTCGTCTTCGCCACCGTCGTGCTCGTCACTGTTGCCAGCGTAGGCGCGGCCGGATTCGTCACCAATCAGGGGATGACAGCACAGCCAACGGTTGATCAACGACAGTTCCAGCCGAGCGCGATCGATGCACCGACAGTCGACCGCGGCGGGACGATCTCCTACGATGACGGCGGCGAGTCAAAGACCATCGTGATCGACGTCGCCCACTCGAACGCCGTCTCCGAGGAAGCCCTCGAGCCAGTCGTTTCCGCGCTAACGGCGGGCGGTCACACCGTGCAGTATCTCGAAGCGTCAGACGATTTCGACAGTGATCCTGCTGCACGATTGAACGAGACGCTCCGTGGTGCCGACGCGCTGATCGTCGTCGAACCCGGGACGCGATACACCGCCGAAGAAGCGGCTGGCGTGAGCGCGTTCGCCGATGCCGGCGGCCGCGTCCTGTTCGCTGCCGGCCCCGACTCGGGTGGCCTTGGTGGGCTGCTCGGACTGCTCGGGGGCACCCAGCCGACCGGCGACGAGTTCGCTGCCGTCACCTCGCCCGTGGGAATCGCCTACGACACCGGCTACCTCTACAACATGGAGGAGTATGCGAACAACTTCCAGTCGATCTACGCGACCCCGTCGACTGACTCCGAACTGACCGACGGCGTCGACCGCGTCGTCTTCGACGGCCCGACGCCGGTCGTCACAGACGGGCAGACCCTACTCACGACGCTCGAGGGAACTGAACACTCCGAAACTCGAGAGACAGGAGCGTACAGCGTCTTTGCACGGAGCGGGAACGCGATCGCAGTCGGCGATCCCGGCTTCATGTCCAGCAAGAACTACAACCGTGCCGATAACGAAATCCTGATCGGCAACATCCTCGAGTTCCTCGTGACCGGTGAGAAAGTACCCGGTGTTCCCGAGGAGACGAGTGCTGAGCGTGACACTGGCATGAAGGCGGAATCCAGTACAGGTGTACCTCGCATGCCGAGTACGTAGCCGAGACTGCTCCGCCGCCGCTTTTTTCGACGGCGTCTCGCGTTCGATCGATGTGTGACCCGTTTTGTCCGGCAGTATAGTACAGCAACCCGTATCAGTGGTGGCGACCGACGAACCGATATGGTAAGCGATGAGTCGTACGTGCGGCGGGCGATCGCCCTCGCCGAATCTGCGGTCGAGAGCGGCAACACTCCCTTCGGGTCCCTGCTCGTCGTCGACGACGACATCGTCAGAACGGCAGAGAACACGACGGTGACCGACGACGACATCGCCGCCCACCCCGAATTCAAACTGGCCCGGTGGGCCGCGACGGCGCTCGAGCCAGCCGAGCGCGCGGCGTGTACGATGTATACCAGCACCGAACCGTGTCCGATGTGTGCGAGCGCGATCGTCTATGCGGGTCTCGACCGGGTCGTCTACAGCGTCGCCGTCGACTCGCTCGCCGAGATCCGGGACGACGATGTAATCGAGATTCCCTGCGCGGAGGTCGTCGACCGGGCTGACGGCGAGACGACCGTCGAGGGGCCGGTGCTCGAGGACGAGGGACTCGCAGTCCACGAGGACTATTTCTAATCCGAACGCGCTGTCGTCTCGTCGCGAAGCACCGCCCGATAGCGCTCGCCTGCCGAATCGGTAGCCACCAGCGCGTTCCGAATCGTCGGCGAAATCCACGTCCGGTCGTCGCCGTCCGCACCGTCGGCGACCCGTCCGTCGAACCCGTCCGGTCGCAGGTCGGCCGGGAGGAATCGCTCGTAGACCGGCAGCCGTTCGCCAAGCGGTAGCCCCGCGGAATCGGCGATCCCCTCGAGTTCGCGCAGTGCGGGCCACGTATAGTCGGGGTTGATGTGATCGTCGGTGACCGGCGAGACGCCGCCCAGATCGTCGACGCCGCAGTCGATCAGGTCTTTTGCGGGCGCGAGGTTCGGCGGGATCTGCACCGAGATTTCATCGGGAAGTGCAACACGGGCCATCGCTGTCGCGCGACGCATCGTCTCGAGGTCGGGCGAGCCGCCGGCCCAGCGTTCGTTGTTCACGACCGGCTGGACGATCACCTCCTGAACGTGATCGTAGCGCTCGTGTAACTCGCGGATCGCGAGCAGGCTCTCGGCGCGATCGCGCCACGTCTCGCCGATGCCGACGAGAATCCCGGTCGTGAACGCGACGTCGAGTTCGCCCGCGTTCCGGATGGTCCGTAGCCGCTGTCCCGGCTCTTTCCGGCGCGGGCCGGCGTGGGCACCGACTTCGGCCGTCGTCTCGAGCATCACACCCATGCTAGCGTTGACGTCCGCGACGGTTGCCATCTCCTCGCGGGTCTGGTCGCCCGGATTTGCGTGCGGGAGCAGTCCTTCCTCTAAGGCGACCTCGCAGGCTGCACGCAGGTAGTCGTGGATCGAGTCGTAGCCCCATGCGTCGAGTTGGGTATGAATTTCGGTGTAGCGGTCGTCGGGATCGTCGCCGAACGTAAACAGCGCCTCCGTACAGCCCGCGTCCGCGCCGCGCCGACAGATCTCGCGGACCTCCTCGAGCGAGAGCAGGGAGGCCTGGCCGGGCGGATCGAAGTACGTGCAGTAGGTACAGGTATACCGACAGGCCGTCGTCAGCGGGACGAAGACGTTCCGCGCGAAGGTTAGTTCCGACGGTTCGTCGACATCGGTTGGACTGACCGCGAGCAGCTCCTCGACTGCTCGATCGTCGACCGTAAGCTCGACGCCGTACTCGCTCGCCCCGGGGATCATTACCTCCCTGTGTCGTCGCTCGGCGTATAAGGGCTTGGCTTCGCGGTATGCGGGCTGACGGCTATTTCGTCTCCGTCATCGACGCCTCGTCGCGTACGACGCCGACCCGACCGTCACGATCGTCGAGTTCGAACCCCTGCTTCCGGAGATAGGCGAATGCACGGTCGGTTTCGCGCCCGTGGACGAGCACCTCGACGAGGTCCGCTGGTTCGTCGATGTCCGTTCCCAGCCGGAACGAGTCGACTGTCTCGAGGCTGGCACCGACCTCGCGGGCGATCTCGCAGTGGTCGAGATAGGAGGCACCGTGATAGTCGACCGCGAACCTAGGGTGGCGAACGACGAGTGCGTTCGTGCCGCCGGCTCGTCCCGGTGCGATCGCGACGTCGGCATCGGCGGTCAGGAGTCGCTCGAGGGCGTCGGGGGTCGCTAGCGCGAGGTCGGCCATGACGACGGCGACGGCGGCGTCACTGGAGCCCGCTTTGTCGCCGCCCGACCCCGGCAGTCGTGCGTTGACCGCGTCCGTCAGCGGCCGGTCGTCGACTGTGACCGACGCCACTGTGGCGACCTCGCCCGGAAAGTCGAGCGCGGCGAGATCGAGCGGCGCGGTCGTGACCACCGTCGGCTCGTGGCCCGCCTCGACGATCGCACACAGGACGTCCGTGAGCATGGCGCGAGCGAAGCTCAGCCGCTCGGATGGGGACAGCACGGACTCGAGGCGAGTCTTCGGCGTCTCGGCGGCGAACGGGACCACGACGCGCATCTGAATCTGGTTGGCGTAGTCCGGGCGCGCTCAAAAACACGTCGGAGTCTGGGATCGATTCCGATCGGCCGATCGGACGGGCCGGCTTGGCGCTCGTGCCCCCCGACACGAGTGCGGCCGCTCGGGCCGTCGGCCGCAAATCACAACGACGGTTTAGAACAGCGGCTCGAGTTCGTCTTCGTCGTCCTCGACGAGTTCCTCTAAGTTTTCCTCGCTCTGTTGCTGGATGTCGTCGATGTTGTCCTGAGCCTCGATGGCGACCTGCTGGAGGCGCTTGATCCGTGGGACGTTCGTCACGCCCGACAGCAGGATCGCCGCGGCGACTTCGGGCTCCTGGCGCGGGTAGTCGCCACCGCGAACTTCCATGCTTCCGGTTTCCTCCTCGAGCCACTTGCGCCCGCGTTCGATGCCTTTCCGATTGAGATACTCCGAGGGACCGGACAGGACGAGCAGGGCGCGCTCGGTGCCTTGGATCTCACAGGGTAGCGTGAGTCGACCGAGCGCGGCCTTGCGGACGAGGCTCGTGATGCGGTTCGTGGTGTTGGCGGCGTCCAACCCGTCGTCGCCGCCATCGTCGCCGGTAAACCGCGAGAGGAGCCCGCCGCCGGTATTGAGTTCGACCTCTTCGCTCGCGAAGCCGACGGTCGACACACCGCCGCCCGAGAGCGTGTTGATGATCTCCGAGGAGTCGACGACGCTCTCGGCGACGTCTTCGCCATCGCCGACTTCGCCGGCACCGAAGAGGATGCCAAAGCGGCGGACGATCTCCTCGTTGATCTGCTCGTAGCCGCCCTCCATGGATTCGCCGGTCTGTCGCCAGGAGTCGTTGTCGAAGACGAGCAGGTTGTCGACCTCGCGGACGAACGTCTGGAACGAACGGGCCGCGTTGAGCGTGTAGATGCCACCCTCGTCCGTGCCCGGCAGGACGCCGAGCCCGTAGACAGGGATCGTGTAGATCCGTTTGAGGTGTTTGGCGAGGACGGGTGCGCCACCCGAACCGGTGCCGCCACCCATGCCGGCGACGATCAGGAACGCGTCGACCTCGTGGGTTGGAATCTGGTCGATGGCGTTTTGCACCTCGTCGATGTCCTCCTCGGCGACTTCCGCGCCGAGTTCGTTGTCAGCACCCACGCCGTGGCCCTTGACACGGGCCTGGCCGATGAGTACGCGATTCTCCTGGGGAATATTGTCGAGACCGATGAGGTCCGCTTTCGCGGAATTGACGGCAATCGCCGCGCGGACGATTCCGCTGTTCGTCCGATCGTCGTACTCGAGGAATCGATCGACGATCTTGCCACCGGCCTGTCCGAATCCGATCATCGCCAGCTTCATTGTTTGTCAGGGGGCTCCGTTGGGTTGGAACCAGTGCAATAGAGGATATAAACCTTGCGCTAAGCTGACTTTCTCGAATGATTTACTATCTCGCTAAATAGAGAGAACTGACCGGGTCTACCCCTGAAATGCGGCCCTAACTACTACTGGATGTATGTGTTAGTTGATAGGTGTTTATTACTGCCTTCGGCGTCGCCGTTAAGCCGTTCCAATCGGTTTCGTCCGTCGTGTCGTCCCTTCGAGGCCGAGATACGAACTCAGTGTTATCAGATCTGCCGGATCGCGATCGAACGCGGTCACGTCGTTGTCGGCGACGGTGTTGTCGAACGCAAGCGAGCGGGCCTGATCCGGACCGAAGGGCACGAACGGCAGCGGACCGGCCGCCGAGAGTCCGACTCTGGCGATCCCCATCGGGATCGGGACGATCGTGACGCCTTTCCCTTCGGCTTCGTAGGCCAACTCCGTCACGTCCGCGAGCGTGAGGACCTGTGGGCCGCCGATATCGTAGATTTCGCCGATGTGGGTGTCGTCTACGACGGCGTCGGCCAGTATCGGGACGAGATCACCGACCCAGATCGGCTGGAACCGGGTTTTCCCGCCGCCGGGCAACGCAGTCACGTACGGCGTCGTCAGGGTTTTCGTGAAGTCGACGAACTCGCCGCCGTCGCCAAAGACGACCGACGGGCGGACGATCGTCCACTCGAGACTCGAGCCACGAACCACTGCTTCCGCGTTCCCCTTGGCGCGAATATATGCAGTGTCGCCGTTGGGATCGGCGCCGAGCGCGCTCAGCTGGAGGAACCGGTCGACATCGCCGTCCTCAGCCGCGCGAACGAGGTTCTCGGTGCCGCCGAGGTGGACTTTCTCGTGGCTCGTCCCGCTGGGGGGCTCGAACAGCGGCGAAAGCGAGACGAGATTGACGACGGCGTCGTGGTCTGCGACAGTCGCAGCGATCGAGTCGTAGGCGCTGATATCGCCGATCGCCGTCTCGACGCCATCCGGAAGGCCGCTGCTGTCTGGCGATCGCGACAGCGCTGTTACCCCGTGGCCGCGTTCGGCCAGTTCTGCACACAGGTTCGTGCCGATAAAGCCGGTGCCGCCGGCGACGAGGATCTTCATACGTGGAATATGATTCTGCACCGATAAATAGATGGGCGGCTACGTATGCAGCCAGTGGCGAATCGGGTCGACTCGCCGACCTGCCACCGCCAGCCGGGATGGGCAGTCTTATTTTCGGGTTCATCAAACAAGGCTGACATGCCGCCGGACACACGGGAGACGACGGAGCGATACTTCAGGCAGGCCGTCGAGCGCCACTGGGACCCGTACGCGATCGACCTGACAGCCGACCGGGAGACGCTCACCGATCTCAGCCGGAGTGCGTTTACGCAGTTGCGCGCGACGCTCGCCATGTTCGGCGCGGGTGAAGAAAGCGTCACCGAGGATCTGGTGCCGGTCGCTGCGGTCGTCGACGACGACAGCGATCAGCGATTCGTCGCGAGCCACCTCTACGACGAGGCCAAACACGCCGCCTTCTTCGAGCGCTACTGGGCCGAGGCCGTCAGGCCCGCCACGGAGGCACGCGGCCTCGAGTCGACCGCGCCGACGGCCGACCGGTGGTTCACTGACGCCTACGAGGAGATCTTCGATCGGACCGAAACGGCGATGAACCGGCTGCTCGAGGCGGATACACCCGAAAACCGGGCTCGAGCGTTCTGTCATTACCACCTGACGGTCGAGGGCGTCTTCGGCCAGACCGGCTTCCACGCCGTCGAATCGACGTTCGGCCCGGAGACCGAGGGGCCGTCGCTTCCGGGGTTGGTCCAGGGGTTCAGCGGTATCCGCCGAGACGAGGGTCGTCACGTCGGCTACGGGATGGATCGCCTCGCCGCCCTCCTTCGGCGTGGCGCGGTCGAGCGCTCGCTCGTCGAGGAGACAGTCATGGATCTCGCCGACCCGGTCGACGCCGTCGTCGAGCGGATGGGGTGGCGCCGCCTGCCCGGCCCGGACAGCGACGACCTCGTGGCGTTCGTCGCCCAGCAGCGTCGCAACCGACTGCAGCAACTGCCCGGCGGAGCCGTCGCCGACACGGAGGACGGGAACTGACCATGCGAGCTGTCGAAGTACCTGAATACGGCGACAGCGACGTCCTGTCGGTCACCGACCGGGAGGCACCCACGCCGAGTGCGAACGAAGTCGCCATCGACGTCGCGGCTGCCGGCGTCAACTTCGCCGATATCGAGCAACGTCGTGGGGCCTATCCCGACAGTCCGTCGCCACCGTTCGTCCCGGGGCTGGCCGTGGCCGGCACTATTACAGCGGCTCCGGAAACGAGCGACCTCGCGGTCGGCGACCGCGTCGCCGCGCTGCCGTCGACCGGCGGCTACGCGGCGGTTGCGACGGCACCCGTCGACCGAACCTTCGAACTCCCCGACTCGATTCCGTGGGCCGACGCGACTGCCCTGCCGGTCCAGGGGCTGACCGCCCACAACGTCCTCTACGAGTGGGGCGACCTGTCGGCCGACGACCGGGTGCTGATCCACGCCGGGGCGGGCGGTGTCGGCTCGCTCGCCGTCCAGTTGGCCGCCACGGCCGGAGCGACCGTCTTCGCCACCGCGAGCACCGCAGCGAAACGCGAGTTGGCTCGAGACCTTGGGGCCGACCACGCCATCGACTACACCGATACGGACATCACCGAGGCGATCAACGCACGCACGGACGGCGACGGCGTCGATCTCGTCATTGATGGGGTCGGTGGCGACGCCTTCGCCGCCAGCGTGGACGCGCTCGCACCGGTCGGTCGCATCGTCTCGTTCGGCATGGCGAGTGGGTCGGTGCCGACCGTCGCGACTCCGCGGCTGTTCTTCGCGAATCAGTCCGTCCACGGCTATCACCTCGAACACGCGCTCGAGCACGTCCCCGAGCGCGTCCTCCGTGCTGTCCCGCCGCTGCTCGAGAGTGTAGCCACCGAGCAGGTCGACGTCGTCGTCGACCGGACACTGGCGCTGGCGGACGCCGAGCAGGCCCACGACGCACTCGCCGACCGCGAGACCGTCGGGACGGTCGTCCTCGAGCCGTAATCGGGTGTCGACGAGAACCGGGACGGTTTTGACGGCGGTCGCAGAACGACAGCACATGACAGCTACGGAGGGTATAACCGACCGTGTCGAAGGGATCGTTGCTGACCGATTGCGCGTCGACGCGGACGCGTTCGACGACGGAACGCCGTTCGACGGGGACACACTCGACGCCGATTCGCTCGATCTGGTCGAAATCGCGGAGGCCATCGAGGCGGAGGTGGGCGTCCACGTCCCCGACGACGATTTAGAGGACATCGAGACGGTCGGCGACCTGACGACGTACGTTGCCGAGCGCGCCTGAGATGTGCCGCGACGTGGTCGTGACCGGCCTCGGTCTGGTAACACCGCTCGGCGAGAGCGTCGACCGGACCTGGGACGGGCTGCTCGAGGGTGCGAGCGGCGCGGGGCCGATCACGCGCTTCGACCCCGACGAGGCGGGCCTGCGGGCATCCATCGCCTGTGAGGTCGGAACCGACCCGGAAGCCGTCGCGTCCGACGACCGCGTCGACGATCGGACGATGGGGCGGTACGCCAAGTTCGCCGTCGCCGCCACCGCCGAGGCGCTTTCAGACGCCGGCTTCGATGCCGCAAGCCCCGACTGGAACGCCGAGCGAGTAGGGACCAGCATCGGCTCCGGGCTGGCCGGCCTGGCAGAGATCGAAGCCGCGGCGGGCGAGCGCCCCTCGCCGTCGTTTCTCGTAAGCGCGCTAACGAACCTCGCAGCCGGCCACGTCAGCATGACGATCGGTGCGAAGGGGCCAAACCGCGCGCCGGGCACGGCGTGTGCGGCGGGCACCCACGCTATCGCGGCCGCGGCCGACGATATTCGACGCGGTCGGGCCGACATCGTCGTCGCCGGCGGCACCGACGCCGCGATCTCGCCGCTAGGCGTCGGCAGCTTCGATGCGATGCGGGCGCTCAGTACCCGTGACGATCCTGCAGCAGCCAGTCGCCCCTTCGACGACGGCCGGGACGGGCTCGTTCTCTCGGAGGGCTGCGGTATCGTCGTCCTCGAGGCACGCGAGCATGCCCGCGAGCGTGGCGCGACACCGTATGCCGCGATCACCGGGGCCGGCCGGACCGCCGACGCACACCACCCCACGCGGCCGGCCGAGTCGGGCGACGGGCTTCGGCGTTGTCTCGAGCAGGCGCTGTCCGACGCCGACAGGGAGCCGGCCGCCGTCGATCACGTTAACGCCCACGCGACGAGTACACCCGTCGGTGACGCCCGTGAAGCCGACGCGCTCGCAGCGGTATTTGACGAGAGCGGCATCCCGCTGACGACGAGTATCAAGGGCCACCTCGGACACGCGCTCGGCGCTGCCGGCGCGATCGAGGCCGCCGTCGTCGCACGGGCCATCGCCGAGGGAACGATTCCGCCGACAGCAAACTACGAGACGCCCGATCCGGACTGTAACCTGCCGGTCGTCACCGAGCCACACGAGACGGCCGTCGATGTTGCCGTGAGTACGTCGGCCGGCTTCGGTGGGACCAACGGGGCGCTCGTGTTCGAGCGCCCATAACGATGGCCGACGGCGCAGCGTCCCGTGACTCGGCACCCGTCGTTACACACGGCGTCGATATCGTTGCCATCGCGCGTATCACCGATCTGCTCGCGGAGTTCGGTGACTCGTTTCGCGACCGCGCGTTCACGTCGGCCGAACAGAATTACTGCGAGGAACAGGGTGATCCGCCACAACATTACGCCGCCCGCTGGGCGGCCAAGGAGGCGTTCCTGAAGACGCTGGCCGGTGCATCCCCTGGCGTGCCGACCGCTGCCATCGAAATCGAGCGCCGAGCTGACGGCCCCCACCTCTCGCTGGCTCCTGCCGCGGCCGACGCGCTCGCCGCGACGCTCGAGGAACGCGGCAGTTCGCTCGCGACGGCCGATATCGATGTCAGCCTGAGCCACGATCAGACCGCGGGCTATGCCGTCGGGTCGGTCACGGTCGTCGGGACGACGACTCGACACCACTAAGCGAGTGGTCCCACTCACACCACTGATATGACTACTGCCGAGTCCCCCACGACGCTCGACGGGACGGCGTTTCTCTTCCCCGGTCAGGGGAGCCAGACCGTCGGGATGGGCCGGGCGTTCTACGACGCTTGGCCCGAGACGCGCGCGGCCTTCGATCGGTTGGACGAGGGCCTCGAGATCGACCTCACGGGGTTGTGCTTCGACGGAACTGCCGAGGCGATCCAGCGCCCGAGCAATACTCAGCCGCTGTTGCTCGCAACTGGGATCGCGGTCTATGAGGGACTGGCGGCTCGCTTCGACCTCGAGCCGGCGGCCGTCGCCGGCCATAGCCTCGGACATTTCACCGCGCTGGCGGCCGCGGGTGCGATAGAGCCCGCGACCACGGCCGCTCTCACCCACCGGCGAGGACAGTGCATGGAACAGGCGGCAGCCGCCGACGGCCCGGGGACGATGGTCGCGGTGTTGCTGGCCGATCCGGACGTGGTCACGGAGGCCTGTGCCACCCGCGAGGACGTCGGCGTGGCCCTGTACAACGCGCCGAAACAGACCGTCATCAGCGGCACGACCGAGGGCGTGGCGGCGGTTCGGGATCGACTCGAGGGGCGGACGACCGCCCGGTTTCGCGAACTCGATGTCGGGGCGGCGTTTCACTCGCCCGTGATGGCGTCGGCCGTCGACTGCGTCGAAACGGCGATGGCCGACGTGACGCTCCGCGAAGCCGAGATTCCCATCGTCTCGGACGTGACTGGCGAGTGCTATACCAAGCCGGCCGTCGCACGGCGGGACCTGACGGCCCAGATCACGTCGCCGGTCGACTGGGTGGCTGTCATCGAGACGCTTCGCGCACAGGGGATCGACCGGTTCGTCGCGTTTCCCCCGGCCGACGTGCTGTCGGGACTCGTCGAACGCATCGCGCCCGAGGCAGAGTGCTGGGCGCTTGAGGAGCCCGCGGACGCCCGGGAGGTGTTCGCGTGATCGACTTCGACGGCGAGGTCGCGGTCGTCACCGGCGGGACGCGCGGCATCGGTCGCGCGGTGGCGACGCGACTGGCCGAACGGGGAGCGACTGTCGTCGCCACCTACCACGAGGACGACGAGGCCGCCGACGAGACGGCGGCCACGCTGGCGTCGGTGTCCGCCGAGACGACCGTCGAGCGCTTCGACGTTGCCGACTCCGACGCGGTGGCGGCGACGTTCGAGACCGTCACAGAACGGTATGGCCCCCCGACAGTGCTGGTGAACAACGCCGGAACGGTGGCCGACGGGCTGTTGGTTCGGATGACGCCCGAGCAGTGGCAGCGGGTCATCGATGTCAATCTCACGGGCACGTTCTACTGTACGCGGGAAGCGGCCAGACGCATGTTGGGCCGCGACGACGGGGGCGGTCGCATCGTCAACGTCGCGAGCGTCGCCGCCCAGCACGGTGGGGCCGGCCAGGCCAACTACGCCGCGAGCAAAGCCGGTGTGCTCGGCTTTACGCGCGCGGCGGCCCGCGAACTCGGGGGCAAGGGTATCCGCGTCAACGCCGTCGCACCCGGCTACACCGACACCGACCTGCTTTCGGAGACGCAGGGCCACGAGTCGGCTGTCGAGACGAACACCGTGAGCGGGCGCACCGCGACGCCTGGGGAAGTCGCCGACGTGATCGCCTTCCTTGCTAGCGACGCTGCGTCGTACGTCAACGGCGAAGTGGTCCGTGTCGACGATGGCCTCGTACTGTGATCGGCAGCCGTCGGCGCATCCGAGCGCGCCTCTCGACAGATTGTAGTATCCCTCACGACGAGGTGCGACCATGCTCGTCACGCTCGAGGGGTTGGATGGCAGCGGCAAGACGACGGTCTGGGAGGCCTTACACGAGCGCTATCCCGACGCCGTGTTCACGCGGGAGCCGACGAACTCCTGGTACGGCGACGCCGTCTACCGATCGATCGACGACGACGACGCCGATCCGCTGGCGGAACTCTTTCTCTACACCGCCGACCACGCCGACCACCTCTCGCGGGTGATCGAACCCGCCCTCGAGCGCGGCGATCTCGTGATCTCCGATCGCTACTCCGACTCGCGGTTTGCCTACCAGGGTGCGACCCTCGAGGCGGCCGACGGCCACGGGCTCGCAGATCCCCTCGAGTACGTCGTCGACATTCATCGTCCCTTTTCGATTGAACCTGACCTAACGATATATCTCGATCTCGACCCCGAAACCGCTGCGGCCCGCGCGGGGACGACGAACAAATTCGAGCGCGCCGAGTACCTCGCGTCGGTTCGAGACAACTACGAACGCCTCCTCGAGCGCGATCCCGACCGCTTCGTCCGCGTCGACGCGACGCAGTCGCCCGAGGCGGTCCTTGAGGCGACGACCGACGTGCTGGCAGAGGCGCTCGGCGAATCGCGCTAAGTTCGGCTCGACATCGTCGCCGTCGATTGCGATTGCGATCGTTATCGAGACTCGGGCAAAGGCTTTAGTCGTGCCATAGCGTACCACACTGGCGATGGTCCATGCGTTCATCATGGTGAAGACCGCTGCCGGGAAATCCGAGGGCCTCCTCGCGGAGATCGGTGGGCTCGAGTTGGTCACCGACGCCCACATCGTCGCGGGCAACTACGATATCATCGCGGAGATCGACGCTCCAGAGGTCTACGATGTGCTCCAGACGGCCTCCTCACGGATGCAGCAACTCGGTGGCGTCACCGATACGAAGACCTACATCGCGATGGGATGACGGCTCGATCGCCGTCTTGACGGCATCGCCGCGTCGACTTCCTCGAACGCTTTCCTTACCGTGATTACAGTCACTGTTCGACCACCGACCGTGCTAGTCGGGGGCAAACTTATTCACAGGGGCGAGCGTACGCCTGTCTATGCAGTTCGTCATTATCGGGGCCGGACGGGTCGGGCTGCGGACGGCGCGTGTCCTGCGAGACGAAGGCCACGAGATCACGCTGGTCGAACACGACGAATCACGGATCAAACGCGCCAAGAATCAGGACTTTCCCGTCATCGAGGGCGACGGCTCCCACGAGTCCGTCCTCGAGGAGGCCGGCGTGATGGACGCCGACGCCGTCGGCGCGCTGACCAGCGACCTCAACGTCAACTTCACCGCCTGCATGATCGGGAACCACCACGGCTGTCGCACCGTCATGCGCATCGACGAAGCCTACCGCGAAGGGATTTACCGCAAGTACGCCGATCAGGTCGACGAAGTCATCTACCCCGAGCGACTGGGCGCGATCGGTGCGAAAAACGCCCTGCTGGGTGGGACGATCCGGGCCATCGCCGACATCGCCCCGAGCCTGCAGGTCGTCGAACTCACGATCACCGACGCGGCACCCGTCAACGGGTACACGATCAGCGAACTGCACCTGCCCGCCGACGCGACCGTCCTCGCGTTCGGCAAGGACACCCAGCCACTCGCGATCCCGACCGAAGACCTCTCTCTTGAGGCTGGCGACCGGCTTGTCGTCCTCGCAGACTTCGACGTCTTAAGCGAAGTTCGTCAACTACTGGTCGGCGAGACGCCGATGCAGGCGGCTGCGAACGCCGGCTCGGGCTCGAGTTCGGTCTCGACGGAGCACGATGCGGACAACGACACTGGAGGTGTAAACTAATGGTTACGGCATTCGTCATGATCAAGGCGAACACGGGCGAGGCGGATCGACTCAAAGACAGTATCGAATCGATCGAGGGCGTGCAATCGGCCCACATCGTCGCCGGTGACGTCGACCTTATCGCGAAAGCGCAGGTCGAGACACCAGCCGAAGTCAAAGAGATCGCTGCGACCCACATTCAGGCTATCGACGGTGTCGAGGATACGCAGACGTACATCGCGATGGACTAAAAACGAAATTTTACCCTGCGGTCTATCGGGCTGGCGACAGCGTAGCTGCCGCCAGCCCGATGCCCCTCGGTAAAGTTTCGATCAAAAGCACTCTTCCCTCCCCTCCGGGTCAGTCGTCGGCCCGCTCGCTCACCCTGTCTCACGGCCGTCGGCCGTTCGACTACTCGCGGCGCGTAGCGCCGCGCACGGGTTCGATCGCGGTCGATAATCGTGTGGGCGCCTGCCCTCCCCCGGGTCGCGTGGCTCTCGCGTCTGCTCGAGCAACGCTCCCGGCCACAGCAGCTTCCATTCGGACAGCGCTCGGTGTACGGGAGCAGTCATACGGCGAGAGAGTGTACTACTCGAGCAGTCGGGCCGTCACATCGGCATGCCGCCGCTGCTCCCATTGTCGTCTGCGGCCTGCTGCCCCCGCTGCTGGGCGCTCTCGAGCAGCGTTGCCGCCGGCCCGCGGTACTCGTAGCCTGGGATGATCCCCTGTGCGTAGGTTCCTTCGACGAACTCGATCAGGGCTTTGGCGTCTTCGACGCCCTCGCTTGCGTCCCAAGCGGTGTACTTGAGGTGAACCCGGACTTCGTCGGCGTCGCGTTCGACGACTGGCTCGTCGTGGGTGTCTGTGTGGGCGACGGTGAAGACATCCCCGAGACGACGCTCGAGCGTTTCGAACCAGCCGTCTTCGACGACGTCCGCGACGGTCTCGCTGGCGACGGCGGCGTCGAGCGTTGGGAGGAAGACGGTAACCCGGAAGCGCCCGTCGCGCTTGCCGTCGGCGTCCTCAGCCGTAACGGTCGTCTCGAAGACGGTCGTCGTGAGGGCGTAGCCGTTGTCAGTTTGATCGAATGCGTCGTGGGCTTCGAGTGCGCGGTCGACGGGAGCCGGAAGCTCGGTCATCGACCGTCTAGAGGGACGTGACCGAAAAGGATGTTTTGGAGTGATTGATACGGATTACTGTCCCGATTGACCGAGACACCCCTAGCACGGTCGTCTGGCGGTCGATCTCGGATCGTTTCACCGAGAAATGCCGCGTTGTGTCCGAAACGAATGCAGGGTACTTCCCGGCGTTCCGGCATCGCTCGACGGCATGACTCTCGATCGAAAAACTGCGGACCGTCGTCGATTCGCTCGCCTCCTCGGGACGGACGGCGACCGCGGCTCCGGCTTGCCAATCGTCGGGACCGACGCTGACAGCGAGGCAGCCGACGAGGACGACGGCCGTGACAGTGACAGCGACACCGACGCCGCCTCCGGCCGCCGCACTCGCCTGTGACTCCTTACGCCTGTTCGATAGCCTGATCCAGATCCGCGATCACGTCGTCGACGTCCTCGATGCCGACCGAGAGGCGCACGAGGTCGTCGGTGACGCCGCTTGCCAGCTTCTCCTCCTCGGTGAGCTGCTGGTGGGTCGTGCTCGCGGGGTGGATGATCAGTGTCTTCGCGTCGCCGACGTTCGCCAGCAGGCTCGTCAGATCGACTTCGTTACAGACCGTCTCGGCGGCGTCGTAGCCGCCCTCGAGTCCGAACGTGATCATGCCGCCGTAGCCGCCCTCGAGGTACTTCGCGGCGTTCTCGTGGGTTTCGTGGCTCTCGAGGCCGGGGTAATTGACCCACGCCACGTCGGGGTGGTCCTCTAAGTACTCCGCGACGGCCATCGCGTTCTCGCAGTGTTTTTCCATGCGCAGGGGCAGCGACTCGAGTTTCTGGAGCGTGACCCAGGCGTCGAACGGCGACTGCTGGTTGCCCAGGTCGCGCAAGCCGCGGGTTCGAGCGGCGAACGCGAAGGCCGCATCGCCGAACGTCTCGCGGAAGTTGATGCCGTGATAGGCCGGGTTCGGCTCGGTGAGTTCGGGGTAGTCGCCGTCCTCCCAGGGGAACGAACCGCCGTCGACTAAGATCCCGCCGACGGTCGAGCCAGCGCCGTGGATCCACTTGGTCGTCGAGTTCCAGACGAGGTCCGCGCCGTGCTCGAGCGGTCGGCACAAATACGGCGTCGCGAACGTGTTGTCGACGAACAGCGGCACGTCGTGATCGTGAGCGATGTCGGCGATGCGCTCGATATCGGGCGTGACGAGCGCGGGGTTGCCGATCGTCTCTAAGTGGACAAAGGCGGTATCGTCGTCGATGGCGTCGGCGTAAGCCTCGTAGTCGAGCGTATCGACGAACTTCGTCTCGACGCCGCGTTTGGAGACGGTGTGAGTGAGGTAGGTGTAGGTCCCGCCGTACAGCGACGACGAGGAGACGATGTTGTCGCCGACGTCCGCGAGGATGAACGTCGCGAGGTCGAACGCGGCCATCCCCGAGGCGGTCGCGAGCGCGCCGACGCCGCCTTCGAGCGTCGCGATGCGTTCCTCGAGCATCGCGTTCGTCGGGTTCATGATCCGCGAGTAGATGTTGCCCAGTTCCTCTAAGCCGAACAGCGCGGCGGCGTGGTCGGTGTCCTCGAACTCGTAGGACGTGGTCTGATACAGCGGCGGCGCGCGGGCCCCCGTCGTCGGGTCGGACTCCTGCCCGGCGTGGATGCTGTTCGTTGCGAAGTGATGGCCATCCGAATCGGAATCGTCACTCATACCAGAGCCGTTGCAGCCACTCCACGTAAAACCCCTCGCGTTTCCCTTGACACCGGAATACAACCGAGATGCGGGCAGATATTACCGAGTACCGCATGGCACTCAGACCTCGAGTACGGTGACGATACGAAGACTCTCGAGGAGCAGCCAGCAGACGAACGCGCCATAGAGCCCTAACAGCAGCCACGCCTCGCGTGTCGAGAGGCGCATTTCGGTTCGGGAAATCGCGAAGAAGACGATCGTCGCAAGCACCAGAAAGGCCATCATCGGGACGATGTGGGCGAAATTGACCGTCAGCGAGCCCGCGACGAGGACGCCGACCGGGATGGCGACGAGCAGGTCGAAGGTGTTGCTCCCGAGGACGTTCGCCAGCGTCACCGTCGGCCGGTCCGCCTGTGCGGCTGCGAGACTGACGAACGTATCGGGCAGGCTCGAGCCGGCAGCGACAACGGTCATCCCCCAGAGGAACGAGGGGGTCCCGAACGCGTCGCCGAGGCCGACCGCCGACCGAACGAGGGCCTCGACGCCGACGACGATCGCTACCAGCCCGACGCCGAACTGGAGCCAGGTCGGAAGCATATCGACCGACGTGTCCGTCGTCGCTCCCTCATCTGCGGCATCGAGATACTGGGTGAAGATGTAGAGGCCGTACAGCGCGACGGGAAACAGTGCGAGCGGCCGCGAGACGTTTCCTTGGATGAGCCGGCCACTGCCGGCAACCGGGTTGTAGATGACCGCTAACGAGAACGTCAACAGCAGCGACGCCACCGCGAGCATGTAGAACAGTGACTCCTTGTAGACTAGCTCGCGTGACGTATCGATGCCGCCGCCGACCACCACGGCGAGGCCGGGAATTGCTAGCAAATTGAACACTGCCGAGCCGACGATCGACCCCACGCCGAGTTCGAACTCACCGTGGAGCAGCGTCGCGAGCAACACGCTCACCAGCTCGGGCATACTCGAGCCGACGGCGGCGATGACGGCACCCTGGACGACCGCCGGCAATCCATACGCGGCTGCGAGGTCGTTGGCTGCCTCCTCGATTCTGGCGCTACCGTACCAGAGTATGCCCGTTCCAACAGCAGCGAGGGCGAGTAGCCCCGCGATCTCGATCATGACTGGGTCGCTGGTCGGCGACCGACCGTCGATCCCTGCCGACACGTTCGTGTGCGCTCGCCTCGTCGGGCGGTTGTCTCGCGCGTCTCCGCTTTCTCGGCGGCTTCCGCTTCCATGTCTCGTCTTTCTCGCGCAGACGTGTAAAGATGGCAGACTCTCGCGGCGATGGGCGTTGCGATCACCCCACTGCGGAGTGCTCGAGTGGCCATCGAGCCACGCGATGTGACGGACCCAATTTATCGATAGGGTGGGAGCGAGGGAGCGCTCTATATCGCTCGTGAGCGTTTCGTGGGCGTTGGTACTGCTACTAGCAACGCTCATACGCACGGCGCCCGGTACTTGGTGCACGACGCAACGGTACGTGCGGCGGACCGCCGTCCGAACCGCTGCCGAGCGATATCGATCACCTATGTCCGAATCACCGCTACGGTCACCGAGCGACGATACAGAATCGGTCTACAACGACTACGTACTGGACGTCCGAATTCTCGAGGTCGTGCCGCCAGACGCCGAGACACCGAAGTACCGGTTCGAGGCTCCCCAGCATACGCCGGTGACGTTCGAGGATCCGGAGATGGCGACGCTATACGCCGATATCTACTTCGACACGAACGGCTTTCAGGAGGCAGGTACCGGCGACCGGGGCGTTCCGCCGGAGGTCATTCAGGCCGGCCGGGATACGCTCGCGGCGTACTTCCTCACGATGCCAGGGACGGACGTCAATTGGGTGGCGTCGTTTTACGGGAAAACGCCACCCAAGATCGAGCGCTACGTCGCGTCCGTCCGCCAGCGCGCCCAAGAGATCCGCGCGAACGCCGCCGAACAGGGCCTCGAGTAGCTGACGCCGGCCTCGCTGGCACTGGCTCCGGACCCGTTCGTGAGCGGTGAGACGCATCTATTTTTGCCACGAGACACGAACGAGCACCGAGCTCGAGCGACTTCTCGGATCGGAATCAGTGCAAGCACAGGTCGGCGGTTGCCGGACCGGTCGCAACGCAAACGGAACGGAGACCTCCATAGCATTCTATACACTTTGTTCTGGAACGGGCGAATAAATATTAGAAATATAAAGATCCTATAATCGGATAGTCCGTTACGGAACTGATGGTCGATTTAACTCGACGAAACCTGATGGAAGCCTCGGTTGCCGCAGCGTTGGGTGCAAGCGTCACTGGCGTCGCGAGCGCCGCCGACCATGATGATCCCGACACGCCGTTGGCACCCCACGTCGACGGAAAGTTAAAGCGGTTCTCCTCGACCGCGCTCGGCGCGGAAGTCACCGGGCCGTTCGTGTTCGATGAAGGATCGCTGCTCTACAGCCTCCAGCACCCGAGCCGCGACAATCCCGCGCCGTACGACGAGGCCGGCATCGGTTACTTCAGCGGCTTCCAGTTCGAGTTCGACGGCACCAACGACGACTTCGACGAACTGTCGACGCCCCAGACGAACGCGGAGCGGGGGATCGTCCGCGGTGCGGACGGCGAGTACACGTTCCTCGCACAGGCCCACGAGCCGATCAACGGGGACACCGAAGAACTCGGCGTCGTCCAGACCCCCGACGGCGAGAACATCACGACCGACGCGTTCGCCGGCACGCAGTACGGGGACGCCGCGTACAACCCCGACTGTAACCAGTTCGTCCCCACGACCGCGGACGGTGCCGAGGGCTATCTCTTTACCAACTGGGAGAACAGCCCTGGTAACGTCTCCCGAATTCCGATCAGCCGAACCGACGACGGCGAGTGGGAGGCCGACCTCGAGAACGCAATCAACCTCGCGAACACCGAGCCGATGCGCGACCTTGGTGGCACGCGTATCAACTGTTACGGTGATCTGAGCCCGTGGAATACGATGATTTCATCCGAGGAGAACTACGCACACCCGCGGGTTTCGCTGGCCGCGACGGTTGGCGATATTTTGGACGCGGGAACAGGTAAGGGACGCCGCGGTGCTCACGAGTTCTGGAACCGACCGAACCCCTCGGACATTCAGAGCGCCGTCGACGACTACTACGGCGACGACACCTGGGGCATTCAGGGCTACTGGGCGACGACCGGCGTCGAGTTCCTCGCGTACTATCTCGGTGCAGACCCCGTCGACCAAGGCGCCGACGGAAACACGACCCAGCCGATCGGCGATGTCTATCCCAACCCGTACCGCTACGGCTACCACGTCGACATCCGCGAGCCGACGGCCGACCCGCCACAGCCGGTCAAGTACTACGTGATGGGACGGGCCGCCTGGGAAGCACCGGATATCCAGTCCGACAGGAAGACGGTCTACGGCTGTTCGGACGGCGACAGTAAGGGGATCTACAAGTTCGTCGCCGACGAGCCGATCGACAGCTACGACGATCCCATGGACATCGCCGGCACCCTCTACGCTCCGAAGGTGACCAACGCGGAAGCCGCCCGCGAACTTCCGCCGGCGGAAGTCAACCTCGAGTTCGAGTGGCTCGAGTTGGGCCATGCCACGAACCGCGAGGTCGAAGCGTGGATCGCCGAGTACGACGGCGTTACCCAGATCGACTATCTCGAGACCCACGCCGAAACCGACTGGGAGGACGACTTCGAGGCTGCGCTCGAGGAAGCAGACAAGGCAATCGTCGAACACGGCAACCAGGACTACATCACCGACGCGGAGATCGTCCGCTGGGCCGACCAGTACGAGGCAAACGGTCCAGACGGTGTCGATCCGAAACTCCGTCGCGTGCCGTTCCTCGAGACGCGCGCGGCCGCCAAAGAGATCGGCGCGACCATCGAGTTCAACAAAGCCGAGGGCGTCGACAGCGTCGACGGAGCTGGTCCGGGCGATTACGTCTACTTCGCCATCTCGGAACTCAACGACGACATGTCTACCGAGGCAGGCTACGACGGCGTCGGCGATATCCAACTCGAGCGGGTCGACGGCGGCGTCGTCTATCGGGCGAAACTCGAGGGGGATTTCAACGTCTCGACACTCGAGCCGGCCATCGTCGGGCCGGACGCGAGCGATCCCGCGGCTGTCGCGGACGACGCGCTCATCAACGTCGACAACGTGCTCGTGATGGACGACGGCCGCGTGCTCTGCTGTGAGGACGCCGATCAGTTCGGTCGCTCCTACAGCAACGATTGTCTCTACGTGTACGAACCGCCGGAGAACGACTTCCCCGGCCGTCCGACCAACCATCCGGGGCGTGGCCGCGGCGGAGCCGGTGACGACGCCGCCGACGGCTTCCCAGGTCGTCCCACCGAGCAGCCGGGACGTGGTCGCGGACGAACGGACAACGACGACTGACGGAGCGCCGTCCGTCGGGCAAACACTGCCGCTGTCGATTCGACGACGAACCAACGGACGGTGACGAGTGTGCCATCTCCTGTCCGTTTCGAGGAAAGTACCTGCCGAATGTCGCCACGGACCGCCGGCAGCGCCAACGTCTCTTCTTTCAGTTCGTCTTCACACCGCGACCGACCCACGACGCGCTCACTCGAGCAGCGACTCGCCGGTCATCTCGGGTGGCTGGTCGAGGTCGATGGCCTCGAGCATCGTCGGCGCGATGTCTGCGAGGGTGCCGCCCTCGCGGACGGTGCGACCGCCGTCGGAGCCGTCGGGAGCGAGATAGACCAGCGGCACCTCGTTGTACGTGTGTGCCGTATGCGGGTCGTCTTCGGTCCCCATGTCGTCGGCGTTGCCGTGATCGGCGGTGACGAGGACGTGTGCGCCGGCGCCCTCGAGCCGGTCGACGAGTCGCCCGAGCTGTTCGTCGACGGCTTCGACGGCCTCGATGGTTGCCTCGTAGTCGCCGGTGTGGCCGACCATGTCCGGGTTGGCGTAGTTGAGCACGAGGACATCCGGGTCGTCGGCGTCGATGGTGTCGATCGCGGTGTCGGTCACATCGGGCGCGCTCATTTCGGGCTGCTGGTCGTAGGTCGGCACGTCGGGACTCTCGACGATCTTTCGGATCTCGCCGTCGAACTCGACCTCGCGGCCACCATTTAAGAAGTAGGTGACGTGGGCGTACTTCTCGGATTCGGCGATCCGCAACTGCGTCTTCCCGGCATCGGCGAGCACCTCACCCAACACTTGCTCGGGCTGGTTCGGCGGATACGCCACGGGGAGGTCGAACGTCTTGTCGTACTGGGTCATCATCACGACCTCGGCCTCGGGCGGACTGGTCGCGCACTCGTCGGCCCAGTCGTCGGGTCGGATATCCGCGAGCATTCGCGTGAGTTGTCGTGCCCGATCGGAACGGAAGTTGAACCAGACAACCGCATCGCCGTCCTCGAGCGCTGGTCCATCCGCAATGAGCGTCGGCTCGACGAACTCGTCGGTCTCGCCACGGTCATATGACTCCTCGACCGCGTCGACGGCCGACTCGGCGGTCCACTCGGCTTCACGGTTGACGATCGCGTCGTAAGCCCGCTTCGTCCGCTCCCAGTTCTGGTCGCGGTCCATCGCGTAGTACCGGCCCGAGACCGTCGCCACGTCGCCGGTGCCGTGCTCGGCGATCACGTCCTCGAGCGTCTCGAGGTAGTCCCGGCCCCCGGTCGGCGAGGTGTCGCGACCGTCGGTGATCGCGTGGGTGACGGCTTCGACATCGCGGTCGGCTGCCAACTCGATCAGCGCGTGGAGGTGTTCCTGATCGGAGTGGACGCCACCGTCGCTGACGAGGCCGACGAAGTGAACGCGACCGTCGTTGTCACGCGCTCGGTCGAACGCCCCGTTGATCGCGTCGTTCTCCCGGAACGAGCCGGCCGCGATGGAGTCCGAAATGCGGGTGTACTCCTGATAGACGACGCGACCGGCACCGATGTTCAGGTGGCCGACCTCGCTGTTGCCCATCTGTCCCTCGGGGAGGCCGACGCGTCGACCGGCGACCTCGAGTCGCCCGTACGCGCCCGATTCTGCCAAGCGGTCGAAGACCGGCGTTTCGGCCGCGTCGACCGCGTCCCTGCCGCCGTCACCGAGTCCCCAACCGTCAAGGACGATCAGCGCAGCTTCCATATCAGACGGGAAATCGGCATGTCGTAACTAGCTGTCGTTGTCGTCGTCAGCGGCGGCCGGTCGCAGGCACCGCTCATCGCAAACGTATCAGTATTGGGTAAGCTCAGTAATCTGGCTCGAGCGACCGGACCCTGCCTGACTGTGTCGCGTAGATGGGTCGACTCGAGCCAGCTAATGTCGTGTGGTCAGTCGTCGTGACAGTGGTCGAACGTCGTCCCGCAGTCGCCACAGACGGTCGCGTTGCCGGGCGTACTTCGCTGTGCGAAGACGGCACCGCATTCGTCACAGATCATAAAGAGACGGTGTTCCGGCGGGACGCCGGCCTCGAAGTCAGCTCGGATCCAGGCGTCGGGGTTTCCTTCCTCATAAAGGGTGACCCCGGACCCGTTCTGTCGCCAGTTGATCGCACGCTCGTCGGAGGGAACGGTCGCCGATTCTCGCTCGGACATCCAGATATCACCAGCCTCGAGCCGTCCATACATACGTTTTCTGATAGTAGTTTACACGATTCCGAGTCAACATCATCGTCGTTCACGACCACTGGCTTTTTGCGGGTTGGGCGGGAGCCCCCTGTCATGACGCTCGATCCGGTCCACTTCGACGGTATCGCGCGACTCGCGAGGCGGATCGACCACGGGACCGACGAGCGCGACCGCCGCGCCTTCGCCGAGACCGTCTGGGAGGAGTTTCTCGACCCATTGCTCGACGACGGCCGGCGGGTCCTCGAGCCGGTCGACGAGCAGGCGCGACGGCTGGTCGACTGCGAAGCGGTCGCGTTGCGCGACCGCGAGTTCCCGACCGAGCACGGCCTCGACGCGGGGACGATCAACCCGACGACGTTCAAAAACGGGCTCGTCATCGACATCGCGCAGGCGGCGATGAGCGCGACGCCGAGTGAGCTCGACCTCCACCGGTCGCGGACGACCGTGATGACAGTCCACTCGAACGACGAGACGATGACCGTCGACGAGACGTGGGGCAAGTTCGACGAGGGTTACAGCCGGAGCCGCGCGGTCAAGATCCCGCCGCTACCGCGGTTCGCCGAGGGCGTCGTCCACGCGCTCGCGCTGTACCTCGCCGAGAGCACGCACGCCCGCGACCACGCCGACACCGTTTCGGACCTGCTCGTTCTCGATGGCCCGCTGTACCCGCGAGGCCTGCTTCGCTGGGCCGACCAGCACCCCGATCTGGCCGACTTCCTGCTCGACGATCCGCGGCCGACGACCGTCCTCGAGAACTACGTCCGACTGGTCGAGGAGTTCGTCGACCGGGACGTGCCGCTCGTCGGCTTCGTCAAAAACCCCGCGACGCGCGTCGTCACGCGAACGCTGAAATCGAACCGGGAGATCGACGTCAGCGTCCCGTGGGCGGACGATTCGGCGCTGTTTACCCGGCTGCTCGAGCGCGGCGAGTATGTCGACGATGTCGACGGCGAGCGCTGGGAACGGGACACCGCGGCGCTGACCTATACGAACTGGTTTCTGTCGCGGGGCGGCGTCGATCAGCCGCTGTCGGCCGAGGGCGACGCGCTCGGTGTCGACCGGCGCCTCGAGCGGTCGGCCTACGAGGTCACCTTCTTCGTCGTCTACGATCCACGCGACGATCTGCTGTATCGCATCGAGGCTCCCTACGCGTTCACGAAGGAACCGGAAACGCGCGAGCGACTGACGATGCAACTGTTACAGGATGTCGCCGTCGCACACGGCCCGCCGACGATCGTCGAAAAAGCCGACGAACTCGCCCGGATCAGCAACGCGGAGAAGGCCTCGCTTCGTGAGACGCTCGAGACGCAGTTCGACACGGTACAGGACCGGACCTACGACGACCATCGGTGGAAGGAACAGCTGTCCTGACCGAGGCGGTCGCTCCGCCCGTCACTCGGTGTCGTTTTTTTCGACCTCGAGGTCGACATCATCCGGATCGACCCCGATGCGGGCAAACTGTGTTCTGACGTGTTCTTTCGCTCCCTCGAGGGCCTGCTCGCGGGTGTCGAAGCCCCGCGGCATCGGTGACTCGAAGGCGAGGTTGACCTCGCGGCCGTCGACGAGCTGGGTCGTTCCCCCGCTATCGACCTCGTAGAACTCGTCACAAACCCAGACGTACGCGGCGTCTTCGTCCGGTGCGCCGCGGAACGAGGGGGCTCGTTCACCTCGCTCGTACAGTGTGCCGGTGAGTTCCGTCCCGCCAGCACGACCGCGTACCTGAAGCATGAGTGATGATACGCCTCGCGGACGCAAAAATACAGCGCTCATTCCGTCCAGACGCGCCATTCGGTCAGTGCGAGACGGTATGACAGTCGTGCCGACGAACGACAGCTCTCAGCTACTCTGTGAATGCAGGAGGAATCGCGCATTCACGACCCAAATTCTTTTGGAACTGGTCTTATGCCCCTTGCATGGATTGCTAAGGACAATGACTTCGGACGCTCACATCGCCGACGACATCACTCCTGGGCCGCTCGTCAACGCCCCGGCGGAGTGTTACGAAATCCTTCGTCATCCGCGCCGACTTCGCGTTCTCGAAATTCTCGGTAGCCGGCAAACACGAGTGTCCCTGTCGGACCTGACGACGGCACTGGTCGACCGGATGGACTCGGATATCCCGACCGGGCAGGCACGACACGACGTGCGGATCAGCCTCGCTCACAATCACCTGCCACGACTCGAAGACGCCGGGATCATCGACCGGACCGACACCGGTATCGCACTCGTCGACGAACCGCCGGTACGTCCCACGGACCTCTCTATCTTTCTCGAAGCCTGTGAGGACGAACACGCCGAAGAACTGCTCGAAATAGTCGTCGATCCCGTTCGGATGCGTATTCTCTCCGTGCTCGAAGAGAGCGACCGACCGCTCTCACTCGAGCAACTCGCGACGCAACTCAGCGCATGCGCCAGCGGGCCGTTTTGTGACGGCGACCGCGCGGCGGTCGCACTGCACCACTCCCATCTTCCTGCAATGGCCGACGTTGGCGTCATCAGCTATGATCACGACTCGAAGCTGATCACGCGGTACGACGACAGCGTCTCGATCATTCAGTAGTCGCCCCAGCGTCCGAGCGGTTCCTCTTCTTGCGCCAACGGTGCGTCCATCCCAGTGGTCGGCTCCTATCGGTCGCCGCGTCGGAAACGACAAGAGTGTTCTCGGCGATCATCGTACGCACGAGACAGGCATGACGGTGCCACGCGCAACCGCCGGTCGCGGTGGTGTGACGAGCAACGCCAGCAGGGCCGCCATCGTCATCGGTACTGCCATCTTGCTCGCACTGTCGCTGGCTGGCGTCGCGGGGACGGTCGTCGCGATCGATCAGGTCGCGATCCTCTCCCCGGAGCCGATGACAGTTAACGCCACACCCGGCGAGACGATCTCGCTTGATCTCTCCCTCTGGAGTCAGGGCGGTCATGGCGGCGAAGGCGTTAGCGCAGTGACTGTGATCGCACAGTATCACCCGGACTACCTCGAGGTAACTGATATCGAACGAGGCCCGTGGCTCGAGGGTGAGAAAGCTGCGGTCCACACGTCGACGGCGATCGCCAACGAGCAGGGGACGACGGTCATCGAACAGCGTCGCGAGCCAGTGGCCGGAGGGACAGCCGGGACCGGAATAATCGTGACACTGACAGTTACCGTTGCCGCGGACGCACCGGCCGGCACGACGACGATTTCGTTCACCGAGAGCACGGTCGACCTCACCGGTGACTATATGAGCGGGCTCGTCGACGAGTCCGCGACGATCGCGATCGCCGGCAGCAACGAGTCCCTCGAGTCGTACAATCACACCGATCCTGACGAGTTGGCGCTCGAGTTCGATGAGACGGGTGCGACGAATGACTCGAGCGACAACGGGACGACAGAACACAACGGACTGGCGGTTCCCGGCTTTACGGCTGGGCTCGCGCTGGGGGCCGTGTCGGTTGTCGTGGGTTCGCTGTGGCTCAATCGAAACAGTCGGCACCGATAAACAGTCCGGAGGGAAACGCGTTTTAGGGATGGGCCGGATGAAATCCATATGACTGATCTGGGAGACTTCGGCGATTTCGACGCCGGTGCCGATGCCGATGAGGAACCGGCAGCGGACTCGTCGCCGGCAGCGGCAGGGTCCGACGAACCGGCGACCGCGAGTTCGACGAGCGACGACACGAGCGACGCGTTCGAGTCGACGCCAGTCGAGCCCAGCGGCGACGATGTCGGCATCGGGGCGCTCTGTGTCTCCCAGGGACTGCGGATCGCCGAAGACGGCGACGACACGACGCTGCAGGCCTACATCACTCGCGACAACCGTTCGTCGATCCGAATCGGGAGCTACCTGCTCGCGCCCTATCCCGACGGCGAGACGCTGTTCTGTCGGATTACGGGACTCGAGTACGCCCAGCAGTACCACGCCGACGACGCGACGGAGATCCACGCTCGGCGGGCGATGCGCTCCGACGGGATCGACGAGTCCGACTACAAGTTCGTCGCGACTCTCGAGCCCGTTGCCGTCCTCTACGACGACGACGGCGAGTTGAAACGACGGATGACCGACCGCGTGCCGAAACCCCAGACGGTGATCCGGCAGGCCGACGACACCGAGGCGATCAAGACCGGGCTGAAGATGCCCGACGACGGCGTCTTTCTGGGCCACCTCTCGGTCGGTGGTGAGAAAGTCCGGACGGCGGCCACTCCGCCGACGATCGATTACCGGTTGAAAGACGACTACGAGGCGGGTGATCCGCTGGTCTTCCGACACACGCTGATCGCCGGCGGGACGGGCTCGGGGAAGACCCACGGGGCGAAGAACATCCTGCGACAGTATCTCGCCGACGAGCGCACGTATCCGATGGCCGACGGTCGCGCGGTTCAGCCCGCGGTCGTCCAGTTCGACCCACAAGACGAGTACGCTCAGATGCACGACGACAATCCCGACCTAGACGGCGACTTTGCGCGTCGACTCGAGCGCGAGGGGATCGCCTACGGCGGTGTCTCCGATACGACCGCCTTCGTCCCGAAAGTGGGGTCGGCGTCGTACGCGGCGGGCCATCACCGTGCGAAGCAGGTCGAATTCACCATCCCGTTCTCGATGGTCCACGACAACCCGTGGCTGGTCGCGGGCAGCGGGCTGAACGACAACCAGTACGGCGCACTCGTCAGCGTGCTTCTGCCACGATTTCGGCAGCAGTACGGCGAGGATGGCACGTACGAGGAGTTTACGACGTTCCTCGACGATCCCGCGCTGCGCGAGGAACTCGACGAGTCCGGTCGCGTCCACGAAGCAACCTTCGACGCCGTGCGCCGGCGCGTCCTCGGCTTCGGCCACGTCTTCGATCAGGACGCTCGGCCGATCACCGATCTGGTCCACGAGTTCGTCCGCCCCGGCGGGCTCACCGTGGTCCCAACCTACCACATCAACGACACGCGAGCGACCGAGACCGTCGTGCTCGCGGTCTCGTCGCTGCTGATCGACCAGAAACTCTCGAACGATCCGACCTACGACCGAATCAAGGAGACGCCGCTCGTGCTGGGCATGGACGAGGCACACAACTTCCTGACTGACGCCGACAGCGTGCAGGCGGGAAAAGTCATCACCAAGTTCACCGAGGCCGCCAAACAGGGCCGCAAGGAGCGACTTGGCCTCTTTCTCATTACGCAGGACCCCCAAGACATCCACGATGCCGTCTTCAAACAGATCAACACGACCATCGTGTTGAATCTCGGCGACGAGGACGCGATCAAGAGTGTAAATATCCCGAGCAACCTCGAGTCGAAGGTCCCCTACATGGAGAAAGGCCAGATGGTCGTCTATTCACCCGACAATTCGGAGCCGGTCGAGCTGATCGGGCTGTCGAAATGTCTGACCCGACACGGGCGGGACTGAGCCGGCAACGGCATCGGGAGACATCGTCCGCGTGTGGGCATGGTATCGCTCGGTTCGTGTTTCCATCGAATTCGTCGTCACACGGTGACACCCGTCGCCGGCGGTGGAGTCAATACCGCCGCGTCGTTCTAGGTGCCGACAAATGACTCGAGGGTCTCATCGGTGATTCCCGACCGCGAGTGGATCGTCACGAAGTCGTCCGCTTGAACCGTCGTCTCCCCTGTCGGCGTGATGGCCTGGTCGTCTCGATCGATTCTCACGACCAGTACACTCGCGGGAATCAGCCCTTCTTCGTTGGCTGTTTGCAGCGTTTTGCCAGCGATCGGCGCACCCTCCGTGACGATGACTTCGAGGACGTTTGCATCCCCGGACAGCCCTGCGACACCAGTGACTGGCGAAATCGGTTCCTCGTCTCGAGGGCCAAACTGCGCGTACGGACGAACGTATTCCCGGTGGATGAGCCCCTCATCGTCAATTTCGATGCCGAGAGCCGTGATATCCTGTGCGATGCGTGTGAGGTCATCCGTATCCAGTCCAACGACCTTGATCTGCAGATCCCCCTTCCCAGTCATGATCTCTCTGACGTTGATCACGCCCGGCACGTCGAGTACGCGCTGAGCCAGTTCCTGCCGATCAGTCGCCGATGTGGTACAGATAAACAGGTTCGTTAGCCGACCATCAGTTTCCTCGTAGTCGACATGGGCATGGTACCCCTTGATAATGCCGTCCTCCTCGAGACGTCGGATCCGGTTCCGAACCGTTGGCGCGGAGATGTCGACCTTCTCGGCGATGTCCGGCGCAGACGTATGCCGACCCTCTTCGGTCAGATAATACAGGATTTGCTCATCGATGGAATCGATCTCGTGGGACATATTTATACTATGAAATTGGTTCCCTATCGTGTTTTAAGTTAGCGTTCGTGTGTGTTCTAAAATCGGCTTTCACTTCCCCGACTCCACTATTCGATCCGTTTGGAACTGCTGATTTCGTAGGATAGACGGATTCATGCCTATGTCGAACGATACAGAAATAATTCTGCATAATGCAAACGAACACGAAGGTAGAGCGGAAGTTACTTTGTGTTTCGTGATGGGTGTGTGCGTATGAGCGACTCGGACGACGGCCGACCAGACACGGATCGACTCCCGGATGGGCTCGTCGAGACGCTGGACGACCTCGAGTACCGGGACTTGCGTACGGTATACAACTACGTCGAGCAGCGGCTTGAAGAGGCTCATCCGCCGATCAACGAACAGATCCGCGAGGAAGCGGAAGGAGATGTTCTCGCGATTGAGGACGAGGGAGTGTACACGCTCGTACGAATGCGTACTCCAGACACAGGCGATTCGGACGGCGACTCGCAGCCAGTTTCTCTCTACCACGTGACACAGGAGAGACATCCGGACGGCGAGGAAACTCTCCGCTGGTCGTTTCTCGGCGACGTTACGGAGTAATCCGATGATGGGGTCTGTTACAGCACATATCGTCGTTTCGGCTGCCGACGAGGCGGACCCACGTGAGACAGCGGCCGTCTTCGACCACTGTCAGTTCGACCCTGTCGTCGAAAAACTCGATAGCGCCCTTCCGGAGACCATCGGTGAGGAAGCGAACGGGACAGCCGTGCTAGCATGCGGACCAGCGGCGTCTCCCCTGTCGACTGGGAGACTGATCATATAGCGATTCGAGGTGTACTATCTATGTATATTATCATCGTTGGAGCAGGCGATATTGGAACCCCGTTGATCGATATCGCGACTCGGTCGGGCAACGAAGTCGTCGTCATCGAGAACGACGACGAACGGGCTGACCGAATCGCCGGTGAGTATGATTGTCTGGTCCTCAATGACGACGCGACAGCCCATGGGGTACTCATGGATGCCGGTATCGAAAAGACAGACGCCCTGATCAGCACGACTGACCGAGACGCGACCAACATCATGGTCTGTCTGCTCGCCCAGGAACACGAGGTTCCAGCAGTCGTCTCAGTCGTGCACGATCCCGAGCACATGAACGTGTTCCGCCAGATCGGCGTCAACACCATGGAGAACCCCCAGGAACTCATCGCCGAATACCTTTACCGGGCCGTCGCTCGTCCTGCGATCGTCGACTACATGCGAATCGGCGACGAGGCAGAGGTGTTCGAGATCACTGTCACCGAAAACGCCCCGCTTGCTGGCAAAACGATCGTCGAGGCAGCAGAAGCGGGGGTCCTCCCCGACGACGTCCTGATCGTCGCGATCGAACGCGAAAGACAGGACTCACCTCTTACTCCCAAAGGTGGGATGGAAATCAAAACCGGTGATCTGCTGACCGTCTATTCGGCATTTGGCGCTGACCCCGAACTGACCGATGTGTTCGGACATTCCGAAGACCGAGTCAAATGACGACCGAAACGAGCGGTCGAAGCGACCATGCAGCTGTATCGAACCGGCTGTCACAGCTGCTCGAAACCCAACTAGCTGACCGATACATCGCTGCACGAGTGACGTCAAGACTGGTGGTGAGATGTGTATGAACGAGGCGATGGAAACGATCAGCCGCGACTTAGGGCGCATGTTCCTGGCGCTGGCCGGATTACTGTTCGTCTCGCTGCTCGTCCCGATCGTCTGGGGCGAGTACTGGGCGATACCGGCCCTCATCGTCTCCGGGTTGCTCCCGCTTGGGATCGGCTCTCTCCTGACATCGACGTTTCGGGAGGCGACCCAGCCTGGGAAGTTACACGGGATGATCATCGCCGCGACGGGGTGGTTCTGTGTCGCCCTCTTCGGTTCGGTTCCGTTCCTCCTCATTGCGTGGACCGTCGAGCTTGGGCTCCCGGTTCTCGAGACGCCGGCACAGACGGAGACGCTCGCGGCGTTTACCAATCCGATCAACGCCGTCTTCGAGAGTATGAGCGGCTTTACCGGGACGGGGCTGACGATGACCGACAATGAGGAGGTCTTGCCGCGGACACTACAGTGGTGGCGGTCGTTCATCGAGTGGGTCGGCGGCGTCGGCGTGATCGTCCTCACGACGGCGATCCTCGCACGGCCCGGCAGTGGCTCGTTGACCCTGTATGAGAGCGAAGCCCGCTCCGAGCGGATTCATCCGAGTGTCGTCTCGACGGTCCAGACGATCTGGTGGATCTTCCTCCTCTTTACGTTCGTCTCGATCCTGTTACTCTGGGTCGTCGGGATGCCGCTCTGGGGTGCAATCAACCACGCGATGACAGGCTTATCAACTGGTGGATTCTCGATTACCGACAACTCGATCGCCACCTACGACAGCGCCGCTATCGATTTCGCGCTCCTGCCGATCATGTTGCTGGGCAGTATCGCGTTTCCGGTGCACTATCTCATCCTGCAAGGCGACCTCCGAAATCTCTATACGGATCTCCAGACTCGATGGATATTCCTCTATATGGGTGCCGGCACGATCGTACTCACCGCGTTAGTGTACGTCAACGCCACGTACGAGACACTGTTTAGCGCGTTCCGATACAGTTCGTTTCAATTCGTCTCGGCAGCGACCTGTGCTGGCTTCCAGACTGCAGTCGACTCGACGAACGTAGCGCTTGGTCGGTGGCCAGCACAGGCCCAGCTCACCGTGACGTTCGGGATGATCGTTGGCGGTGCAGCCGGATCGACGGTCGGCGGCATCAAGCTCATCCGGGCGCTCACCTTATTAAAGGGAATCCGCTTCCGTATCGCGGATGTCTTCTATCCCAAGACGGCCGTTCGCCGGTTGAAAATCAACGGTCGTCGACTCGACGAACGGGAAGTCCGTCAGGAGTTCGAGGAAGCGGCCATCATCGGCTTCCTCTGGTTCGTCTTCCTCGGTATCGGGATGTTTGTGCTTCTTCTGATACTCCCACAGGGTGAGTACACCCTCGAGAACATCATCTTCGAGGTCGCGAGCGCTCAGGGCAACGTCGGCCTCTCCGCGGGTATCACCGGGCCGGAGTCGCTCCCGACGCTCGGGAAACTCATGTTCCTGTTCAACATGTGGATCGGTCGCCTCGAGATCATCCCCGTGCTGGTGACGCTCCGAGCGCTCTTCCGCCGTGGAGGGATCTACCAATGACTCTCCGCGACGTTCCGGTCGTCGGAGACCTCCTCGAGGCTGGTGCCGAGGATCGAGTCTTCGATGTACTGCTGCTTGGTGGTCCACTGCTCATTCTCGTCATCGCTATCGTGGGCCGATCGCCCCTCACGTCCGGCGGGGCGATTATCTATCTCCTCAGTTTCAGTTCATACATCCTTTATCGAGGGGCACAGAGCTGATACTGTCGGATAAACCGAGTCACACATCGATCGACTTCTCACGGACTGGCGTCCGACAGTATGACGCGATCGAAAACGTATGTTGCTGTTTCTCCGGCAGCCATCAGGACTCGAGTGGGTTCCGTCGACAGTGAGGAACTCCGAGTCCAGTCTTAGGTACGAAGGTGTGGGTGGCACTGCTCGAGTGCCTCGTGAACTGCGTTTCGGCGGCCAACGAACGTGAGGTGGTCTCCGTGTTGCAGCGTCAAGTCTGCATCAGGGACCTTCGAATCACCATCGCGACTGACGAGTGCGACTAAGACGCCGTCTGGGAGTTCTTGGTCGAGTTCGCGGATCGATTTCCCGACCAGTCGTTCGGCCGTCACCTCGATTTCCTGAACGTCACCGGTTCGGCCGAGTTCAGTCATCCATTCCGAGAGCGCTGGTCGTTCGATCGCATTATCCATCGACTGAGCGATCGATTCATCGGCTGCAATCGCTCGAACGCCCAGTTCCTCGAACGCGTCGGCGTTTCCTGGTGTGTTCACTCGAGCGATGACGGTGTCACTGTCGAACTTCGATTTTGCGAGTTGGGCAATGAGGAGATTTGAATCGTCGTCACCCGTCGCTGCAGCGACGATCTTGGCGTTCGCCGCGCCCGCGGATTGCAGGACGGACGTGTCCGTTCCATCGCCATGGTGGACGGTGAACCCGGCGTTCCGCGCCGCCTCGACTTTCTCCTGGTCGTTGTCGATAATAATTACGTTTTCACCACGATCCTCCAGCCGTTCGGCGAGGCCGCGACCGACACGACCGCCGCCAACCACGATTACGCGCATTGGGAGTACCTTGAGTGCTTGTGCGATGTGCCTGGCAAACCCTCCTTCGAAAACGACCGTTGTCAGAATTACCAGAAACACGGTCCCGACGAGAACGGTCGCTGCTTCGGGGTTCGACGACCGGAGTTCGAGTGCAAAAAGTGTCGCCACGCTCGCCGGGATAATGCCGCGTGGCCCAACGCCGCTCATGAACAGTTGTTCACGGAACGAGAAGTGCTCGCCATACGTACAGAGGAGCACTGCAACGGGTCGAATCACCACGACCACGACGAAGACAACAACGATTCCACCGACGCCGAGTGAGAGAAGATCCGAAAACGAGAGGAGTGTCGTCAGCGAGATAAACACGAAGGAGAGCACGATCAGCGTGATATCTCCCTTGAACGCCGCAATTTCCTCCTCATAGGGGACGCCAGCGTTCCCAAGGAGCAGTCCGGCAGTCGCAACTGCCGCGATGCCTGCCTCCGTGATAATCGCGTTTGCGATTCCGTAGGTGGCAAGTGCGCCGACGAGAACGATGAGCCGCGAGTTTCGGACGGCGTTCGATGGCGAGAGATCGACGTGGGTGAGCAGATACCAGAGCACGCCTGCTGTCAGGACACCGATGAGGAGACCGATTCCGAGCCGAGACACGAACTCTTCGACCAGAACCTGCAGTTCGCTTTCCTCGGAAACGACCATCTCGAAGACGGCGACCGCTAAGATCGCAGCCGTAACGTCGTTGACGATCCCCTCCGTCTCGAGCGCTGCCGCGACGCGGTCTCGAACCGGAACCACATCTAAAATCGGTGTGATCACCGTCGGCCCGGTCGCGATGAGGAGCGAACCGATGAGAAACGACAGCTCCCATGAGACGTTGAGCGCGAATCGGACAACGACAGCTGTTCCGACGAGAGCGATAAGTGCGCCTACCGTGATCAACCGAATCGCTTCACGTGGAGTCTGTCGAAGTTTGGTGACCTTCAGGTGGAAGGCCCCCTCGAAGACGATAATCGCGACTGACAGGCCAACGATCGCTGAGAGCGGGCCAGGGCCGCCGAGCGACTCTAAGCCGATAATGTCGAGCCCTTCGGGCCCAACAGCGACTCCTGCGAGAATGAGAAAGAGGACACTGGGAATCTCGAGACGGTCAGCTAACACCTGTGCAGCGACACCGAGCCCTAAGATGATCACGACGAGGGAAATTAATGCAGAACCGGCACTCACAGGGGATGCACCTAGTTGGTCGACTCGAGGCCTAGTATAAAGCTATCCTGAAACCCAGGCCGTCAGTGACTGCTTCCCACGAACCGTGGGCAATCGCCGTGGCACCCTGTACGACAGTCGCCACTGCGATGACCGAGGGATATACGGTCTACTGTCCCGCTGTCCGGGTGCACCGGCACTGACTGACAGGTGCCCGTATGACAGAAGACCGTCTCAGGAGGGGCGTTGTGCGATTATCCCTGCCCGACCATCGACTCTTCTTCGTCCCACTCCTGTTCCTGCAGCTCGTATTTCTGGATCTTGCCCGTCGCCGTCTTCGGGAGGGAGTTGACGAACTCGACGCGGTGGACGACCTTGTAGCCGGCGAGTCGCTCGCGCGTGAACTCCGTCAGTTCGTCTTCGGAGACTGGCGGGTTCTGTGGGTCGTCGTTCGACGGCACGACGAACGCCTTCGGCGTCTCGCCCCACTTCTCACTGGGCGCGGGGATCACGGCCACGTCGGCGACTGCCTCGTGGTCGAACAGCGTGTCCTCGAGTTCGATGCTCGAGATGTTCTCCCCGCCGGAGATGATGATGTCTTTCTCGCGGTCCTGGATCGAGAGCATGCCCTTCTCGTTGACGACGGCGAGGTCACCGGTGTGGAACCAGCCCTCGCGCTTGTCGTTGAACGCTTCCTCGGTCTCCTCGGGCTTCTCCCAGTAGCCTTCCATGACCTGGTTGCCGCGGACGAGGATTTCGCCGATCGACTCGTCGTCCCACGGGACCTCGTTGCCGTTGTCGTCGACGACTTCGATCTCGGTGGCCAGCGGGGCGATGCCCTGGCGCTTTTTGAGGCCGAAGCGCTCTTCGCTGTCCTCGTCGATCAGGCGACGGGTCGCGGAGGTGCCGATAAGCGGGCCGGTCTCGGTCGCACCGTAGAGCTGGCGGAAGTGCCAGCCGAACGTCTCTTCGACGGTTCGGATGACGCTTTCCGGTGGTGCGGCACCGGCGGCGGTGACGCGCATCGGGTTGTCGCCCTCGGTGGAGACATCGTTCGCCTCGTAGTACTCGTCGAGCATGCTGAGGACGGTCGGTGCACAGCAGAGGAACGAGACGTCCTCGTCGTTGATCTGCTGGAAGATCTCCTCGGCGTCGACGCCGCGGGTACAGACGTGTTTCGCGCCCATGCCCGTGATGGCGTAGATGTGGCCCCAGCCGTTGACGTGGAACATCGGCAGGGTCCAGAGGTAGACGTCGTCGTCGGTGATCTCGTGGTGGATCGTCACGAGCTGGGCGTGCAGCGACTCGGTGCGGTGGGTTCGCATGACGCCTTTCGGGTCGCCGGTCGTCCCGGAGGTGTAGTTGATCGTGATGACGTCGTCTTCGCTCATCTCGGGGCGCTCGTAGTCGGGCTCGACGTCTGCGATGAGGTCGTCGAAGTCCTCCCAGTCGCCTTCGACTTCGTCGGCGTCGTTCGTGATGAAGATCTCCGTCGGCACCTCGTCACGGATTGCTTCGATCTTGTCGGCGTACTCGTAGTCGGCGATGATCGCTTTCGTGCCGGAGTCGGAGAGGAGGTACTCGTAGTCCTCGGGGGTCAGCCGGTAGTTCAGCGGCGTGTGGACGGCACCAAGCTGCATGATCCCGTACGCGGACTCGAGCTGGTAGTGCGTATTGGGGTCGAGAACGGCCACGCGGTCGCCTTTCTCGATGCCACGCTCTTGCAGGACCGTCGAGAGGCGGTCGGCTCGGTCGCCGAACTCCTCGTACGTGAACCGCTCACCCGTCGCCGCGACGATCGCTTCTTCGTCGCCGTAGTACTTGCGCGCTCGGTCGAGGAAATCGGTCACCAACAGTGGGACTTCCATATACCCCGTCATCGAACATTGATTATAATATTCTTTATGGAGTTATCCTGTGTTTCCGTACAGCAGTTTGATTCGTACCAAGTTCTGCAATTTTTGTCTGACATCTTTTTCCTGTTTCCGGCTCGTCACCTCGAGACCGATAAACACGCGTGGAGGTCGTTTGCGGCCGTCTTAGTCGTCTGTAGCCGACTCGAGCAACGCTCGCTCGAAAAACGCCCGAACCGTGCTCGCGATGTCGTCGGCCGTACCGAGGAAGAAGTGATCGGCCGACAGGGCGGTCGATTCGTCGCCACGACCTCGCGCGCGCTCGACGATCGGCTCCCAGTCGGCGGTCGTATCTCGCGTGCCATACAGAACGTGGACGGGGGCCTCGAGCGAGTCGAGGGCCTCGAGTGCGTCGAGATCGTCGGCCAGGCGTACCGTCGGCGCGAGGGCGGCGACCGCATCGGGCTCGACCTCGGCTGCCGCGAGCAGTGCCAGCGTCGCGCCGAAGCTGTAGCCGAAGACACCGACCGGACCGTCGTACGCATTGCGCACCCATCGGATGGCGTTCCGTACGTCTTCCCGTTCGCCGTAGCCGTCGTCCCACGGGCCGTAATCGAAGCGCAAACAGGCGATGCCGGCGTCACGCAGGGCGTCGCTAACGGCAACGAGGCGCTGATCACTCCGCGTGCCGCCGTGTTGGGGATGTGGCGGGCAGGCGACGACGATCGCACGCGGATCGCCGTCCGGTTCCTCGAGCGTCCCGCGCACGTCGCGACCGCCGGGAAGCACTACGTTCGTCATGGGTGGGCCATCACGATGCTCGGTAATCAACCCGGCGCGCTGGGACAGCCGGTTCGACATGGAATATTCCCGAAGTGACATTTTTAAGGGTCAGGAACGATACGTTGCGAGTATGGGCATCCTCTCTCGGGCTTCCTACGTCATCCGGTCGAAACTCAACTCGGTACTCAACCGAGCCGAGGACCCGACCGAAACGCTGGACTATTCGTATGAGCAGATGCGCGACCAGCTCCAGCAGGTCAAACGCGGTATCGCCGACCTCACAACGCAAAAAAAGCGCCTCGAGATGCAGAAACGCCGGCTCGAGGAAAACGTCGAAAAACACAACGAGCAGGCCCGGACGGCGGTTCAGCAAAACCGCGAGGATCTGGCACGTCGCGCCTTAGAGAAGAAAAAGACGAAGATGAACCAGATCGAGGATCTCGAGCGCCAGATATCGGATCTGCAGGGCCAGCAAGATCGGCTGGTCGAACAGAAAGACGAACTCCAGCGGCGCATCGAGGAGTTCCGCACCAAAAAGGAGACGATGAAGGCCCGCCACGAGGCAGCAAAGGCCAGCACGACGGTCTCGGAGGCGATGACGTCCACCGGCGAGGAGTTCGAGGATGTCGGCCGCGCCATCGAACGAGCGGAAGAACAGACCGAGGACATGGAGGCCCGGGCCGCCGCCCTCGACGAACTCCACGAATCCGGCGCATTCGAGGACGTCATGTCCGACAAGGACACCATCGACCGCGAACTCGAGCAGATGTCGACCGACAGCGGCGTCGAAGCCGAACTCGAGACGCTCAAATCCGAGGTCGGCGAGGGAGAAGCCGAGCCGGCGACTGACGCCGCGAGCGAGGTCGACGAGGAGGAACTCACGGACCTCGAGAGCGAAGACCAAGAAGATGTCGAGGCGGAACTCGCGGAGCTACAGGACGACGAGCAGGCCTGAGACGAACGGCCACGGACTGTCGACACGTCCGTGACTCGCTGTGGGTTCTGTCGGGATTCAGTGACTAGATCAGATTGGTCAGGGACCGTCGCTCCCTCATCATACTCGCTGCTGGCTGCAGGGATGTCGAAATCGGTCGTATCCCAGTGAGATCGACTTATTAGCTATTAGAGAGCTGCCATAGGAGTGTCTTCTCACGGAATTATTATTCACGTTTCTACCACGAATCAGCTGGCAAGCAGGTCTGCGTACTGACCGAACGGAGTGGCGTAAGTACGCCTGTTTGATTTGAGAACCTACTTATGTAAATCCACATATGTTTTAGTTATGGAAAGTAGTACAGTCCTTACTGGTGTTGCTATCACTATCTCCCCTCTTTTGCTGGCTGTTTTGCTAAAAACGATGATTCACCCATCGAAAGCGGGGACAGTGAGGGAAGCACAACCGAGTCAACGTCGAATGGTCATGTAAACAACCATATCGACTGTTCCTTTCATGTTATCCACATAGTCGGGTCGTGACTGTCAGTGCGGTTCGTGTGCTGGATATTGGAGTAACTGTTACCATTGTCCGTGTAGAAGAGTCACACATGAGTGACGAGTCACCGTTCGAATCGATCACGCCGACGAACCAGGCAGTCCTGCTTACCGTCGCCGAACTCGCCCGCCAGAACGAAACGCCAGTCCAGACACACGATCTTCGGAAACACTGTCAGGTGCGACTCGAGGATGCCGAGACGGAAGTCATCGGGACGATCTCTGAAGCCGACATCATCCGCTCGCTGTACCAACTCGAGGACGAAGACCTCGTCGACGAGATTCACCAGTCGGAGACGTCGCCGACGGGCAAGGGCCGACCGGCATATACCCTTGCTGTGCCCGAGACGACTGTCTACGAACGGATCGACGAGGAACTACACGAGACCATCGTCGAGTAACCCGGCTGTGCCATCGGCTGGCTGTCCACTGTAGCTGACCTCGCCGTCACGAGGGCGTTCCGAGGACGGCGATATCGTAGCTAGCGACGGCCACCGGTGACTCGAGGACGATCACCTGAAACTCCCAGGTCGATCCGCCGTTGAGATCGCCGGTGCTGGCGAGATAGCGGCCGAGCATGGTTCCCTCGTCGTCGTAGAGACGTGTCCGCACTTCGGCGACCACCAGTCGGTTGCCGCCCGTGTTTTCGACGGTCCCCTGGATGGTCGAGCCGAGATAGCCACTCTCGACGACGAACTCGTGGTCACGGAGCGCGAGCGAGTCGAGCGGCGTCACCGAGTTGCTGGGTTGCTGTTGGGCGAGTGCGGCGGCCGCGGACAGCTGCGTTGCCGACCGGTTGGAGACGTTGCTGGCGTTGATCCCACTGACGGTTCCCTCCTCGTAGGTCGGCTGTCCGCCGAGACTATTGCTGCCGAGACAACCGGCGGCTGCGGCTGCGATACCCGTTCCCAGTGTCGCAAGGACGCGTCGTCGACTCGTCGACTCCCGTCGGCTCATCGCCGTCGAGCGGTCGTCTGCGAGGTGACTCCATCACGGTACATGTGTCGGGTCAACACCGCGGATCCATTTCAGTGTAGGCCTTGAAACAGCTGTTTTCGTCCGCCGTCGGCCGCCTCGGTCGTCCCTGTTTCGGCACGGCTCGCTCGAGTGCTGTACCCGTTCGTCACCACCGGCGTGTGGCAGTGTGCAACGCAGTCCCTTATTGTCGGGTCGATGGAACGTGTCGCTATGGAATCCGCCGAGACCGACGAAACGCTCGAGTCTTACGGGGCCGACATCGGTACCCACGAGGGGCTGGTGACGCGGTTCCAAGAGTGGGTCCTGGTCGACGGAAACCGGTTATCCGTCGCCGCCATCATCTTGCTCGTCGTCTTCGCGGTGGTCGCCGCGTTGTACGAACTCGGCGTCATTACCTTCGTCAACCCGGGTGCCGTGACGAGCGTGGCAAGCGGTCTGATCGCGGGGACGTTCTCGCTCGTGACGCTCGTCGTCTCTGTCAACCAGCTCATCCTCTCTCAGGAGTTCAGCGCGGCTGGCAGGGCCCGCGACCGGCTCGAGGACGTCGTCGAGTTCCGTCAGACCGTCGCGGACGACGCGGCCGTCCCTGCGAGCCCGGCAGTGCCTACGCGAGTCCTCGGACTGATCCTCGAATCTATCCATCACGACGCCACCGCGCTCGCCGATGCGGTCGGGGATCACGACGACGAGCCCTCGGAGATAGTCATTCGATACACGAACAGCGTTCGAGAGCGGACGGAGCGGATCGACGACCGTATCGGGCAGTCCGGTTCCGACGCGTTCACCGCCGTGTCGGCGGCGATTACGTACGACGAGTCCTGGCACCTGTACGTCGGCACTCACCTGCGCGGCGAGTACGCCGACTCGCTGTCGCCGGCTGCTGCCGAGCGACTCGACGAACTGATCGACTCGCTCAAGCTGTTTCACGTGGCCCGCGAGCAGTTCAAGACGACGTACCTGCAGCAGGAACTCACGCGCTTCTCGCAGCTTACGGTCTACTGTGGCGTGCCATCGATCCTGTCAGCGATCCTCATCGGACTGCTGTACGCTGACTTCGCCGGGCCGAGCGTCAGCGCCGCCGTGCTCCCGTACGTCGTGAGCGTGCTGTTTCTCGTCGTCCTCTCACCGCTCGCGCTGCTTGCCTCCTACATCCTTCGGACCGCAACCATCACGCGCCGAACCGCGTCGGTCGGTCCGATGGTCCCCCAGAAAGACCCCGAGGCAGGTCCGTTCGACGTGAGCGCCGGGGACGATCGGTAACCGTGCCCGCGTCCGCTCGAGCGTGACACCGTGGCCGCTCGAGAACCGACCACGTCGGTCGGGCGAGCCGTACTCGCCCGGATCTGGATCGACTCATTCGTATGGCCGCGGCCACTATCGACGACCGTGATCGTCGTCTGCGGGCCGCCGGGTGCCGGCAAGACCACCATCGCGACGCACGTCCGCCACCGACTCGCGGAGCGGGGCGTCCCGGTTCGGCTGTTTCACTCCGACGACTTCTCGAGTCGGACCTACGAGCAGCTGGCCGAGCGGGTCACCGCGTCTCCCGCGACTGGGGTCACGCTGGTCGACGGCACCTTCTACCGTCGGCGGTGGCGAACACAGTTTCGCGCCCTCGGCGAGGTGCGATTCGTCCACGTGACCGCGAGCCTCGAGACCTGCCTCGAGCGTAACCGCAACCGGCGGGACCCGATCGACGAACAGGGTGTCCACGTCGTCTACCGGGAGTTCGAGGCACTTGACGCCGATCTCGAGATCGATACCGACCGGTGTGGGCCCGACGCCGCTGCCGATCGGATCGTGGCCGCGATCGACACGTGGGATAAGCACAACACGGAGCTGCCGGCAGACAGCAATCGCTCTTGATCGACGCCGTACAACGCCGTCGCCGTCGATATCCTGTCGACAGGAGACGACCGTCAGGCAGTGAACACGGGGACATCGAGCGAGCCGACGACCCGGTTGGTGATCGAGCCCAAAAGCGGTTTGTCCGGATCGGAGCGCCCGCGTTTCCCCATCACGACGAGGTCGATATCGTGTTCGTCGACGTACTCGGTGATGGCCTCGACGGGCGTGTTCGCCTTGACAGCCGTAACACAGGTAACGTCGGCGTCATCGGCGAGGGTTTCGATCTCCGAGACGAACTGCTGGCCTTTCTTCTCTAAGCGATTCCGCGTTTGCCTGATATCGCTCGGTACCGCGACGTAATCGGCATCGCCCATGTCCATCGCATACAGGACGTGCAGGGTCGCGTTATTTCGCTGGGCGAACTTTATCGCCTGTTTCGCTCCGTTGCGAGCGGCGTTGCTGCCGTCGGTCGGGACGAGGATGTCGTCGAAGTCGTGTGGTTCGTCCATACACACCACATGTTCCCGACGTGGGTAATCCTTGCCCACCCGTTGCAGCGCGCAAGAGGAGCCGGTTTCTCACGACACGACTGGCGTGGACGTGCCGGCGATCCTGATCGAACCAGCGCACCGGCCCGGCGTTACGAAATCGGCACCTGATCCGGTGGTGGGTGTGCCTGGACGGACTGATCGAGCCCTTCTAACAGCAGGTCGATCGCGCGTTCGTGTGCGGACTTCGGGCGATGGATATGCGTCGGCCGAACGGGTTGGGTCGCGTAGGCGTCGAACGCGCCCGCGGGCGCGACCCCGTCCCGCTCGAGAAACACCCGCAGTTCGAGCAGTAGCGCGTGGATATGGACGAGTTCTTGGGATTTCACGCGGCAATCCACACGATCGATTTCCTTAGTTCTCTCCGTCAGTTTCCTCGAGTATCGCCCCAAAGAGATTGTGTGGCAAACCCATACCCGTAGTGGAACGACGTTCGACTCGGTTCGGTCGTGACCGACCGGTTTACTCGAGGTACTCGCCGGCCAGCAGTTCGACGCGTTCTCTGGTTTCCTCGGGAATCGCCTCCGGCGGCGTGTTGATCGCCCCCTCGAGGGCAGTCCAGGCAGCGCTTTCGAAGTCGTCGGGCATCGTCCGGATCGCGTGTTCGACGACTGCGTTGATCGCATCGCGGTTTGCTGTGGCGTTTTCGCGGACCTCCTCGAGGGAGACCTCGCTATCCGTCTTCCAGACATCGTAGTCGGTGACGCCGGCGACGGTGGCGTAGCTCAGTTCGGCCTCGCGGGCGAGTTTGGCTTCGGGGATAGCGGTCATGCCGATGATGTCCCAGCCCTGCTCGCGGTAGAACTCGCTTTCGGCCTTCGTCGAGAACTGCGGGCCCTCAATGCAGACGTAGGTGCCGTCTTCTTCGACCGCAGTGTCGGCGTCGGTCGCCTCGCGGGCCGAGTCGGCGAGATGGGCGGCCAGTGCCGGACAGTAGGGCTCGGCAAAGCCCATGTGGACGACCATCCCGTCGCCGAAGAACGTCGGCGAGCGGTGTTTGGTCCGGTCGAAGATTTGATCGGGGACGACCAGCGTCCGGGGCGGCAGGTCCTCGCGTAAGCTCCCCACCGCGTTCGTGGAGATCACCCGATCGACGCCGACCGATTTGAGCGCGTAGATGTTCGCCTGATAGGACGCGTCGGTCGGCGGATGCCGGTGGTCTTCGCCGTGGCGCGGCAGAAACGCAACCTCCCGGTCGGCGAGTTCGCCGATGGTCACCACGTCGCTTGGCTCGCCATAGGGCGTCGAGATCGATTCGGTTCGTACGTTCTCGAGTGGCAGTGCGTCATAAATGCCGCTGCCACCGATGACGCCGATGGTCATGCAGAGACGTGGGCGGACCACCCTCCTAAAGTTCCGGGTCCGCCATGGATGGGGCGCGGTCAGTCGGCACTGACTGACAGAAGTCCGTCTCAGTCGAGGAGTGTCCACTCGGTGTCGCTGACCGACTCGAGGACCTCGCGGCGCTCCATCTCGGCGAGGACTTCGGGCAATCGGTCGGGCTGGGCGATCTCCATCTCGATCCGGTCGATCCCGTGGTGTTCGGTGAGGAAGTGGCGGATCTCCTCGCTCGTGAACGTCTCCTGGTCGGCCTTCTCCATGGCGCTCGAGGTCAGATCGATCATGTCCTCGATGAAGTTCCACGGGTAGACGACCCAGGTCCACGCCTCGAGGCGTTCGCCGACGTAGTCGGGTTGGAACTCGCTGGTGCCAAGCAGTTGCAGCGTCGCAGTGCGGACCTCGTCGGCGTCGCGGTCGTCGACGTACTCGTAGGCGCGGCTGATCGAGCCGCCGGTGTCTGCGATGTCGTCGATGATGAGCACGTCTTTGCCTTCGACGCTGCCTTCCGGCATCGGATAGCGGACAGTCGGTTCATCGGCCTTCTCGGCGGTGCCGACGTAGTGTTCCATCTTCAGGCTCGTCAGGTCGTCCAGCCCGAGGAAGTCACAGAGACATCGACCCGCAAACCAGCCACCGCGGGCCAGCGCGACGACGACGTCCGGTTCGAACTCGTCGTCACGGATGTCGTCTGCTACGTCCCGACACAGGCCGTAAATGTACTCCCAGTTGGTTATCGTACAGTCGAAATCGTCCGGTAGATCGGACATCTGATGGCCACCTACCCGGTGTCTCGAGCGCTGCCCCCTTAAGTTGGCTGGAACGGGTTCCGGCCGACAACAGCGACCGATCGTACCACTCACAGCCGTAGATAGTTATTTATAACTCGATAATACAACCTAGTTATCGATGGCGCAGACACAGCTTCAGGCCGCCCGCGAGGGGACGGTAACGCCCGCAATGCAACGTGTCGCCGAGCGAGAAAACCGCGATCCCGATTTCGTTCGCGAGCAGGTCGCCGACGGACAGGCCGTGATCCCGGCCAATCGCCACCACGACGCGCTCGATCCGATGATCATCGGCCGCGAGTTCGCGACGAAGGTCAACGCCAACATCGGCAACAGCGAGACGACCAGCGACCTCGAGACGGAACTCGAAAAACTCCACACCGCGGTCCACTACGGCGCGGACACGGTGATGGACCTCGGAACGGGCAGCGACTTAGACGAGATCCGCGAGTCACATATCGAGCACTCGCCGGTCCCGATCGGCACGGTGCCGCTGTACGAGGCAGTCAAGCAGGCGGGCAGCCCCGAGGACATCACGACGGAGTTGCTGCTCGAGATCATCGAAAAGCAGGCCGAACAGGGCGTCGACTACATGACGATCCACGCCGGCATCCTCGCGGAACATCTGCCGCTGACCGACGGCCGGAAGACGGGGATCGTCTCGCGGGGCGGCTCGATTATGGCCTCGTGGATGGAAGCACATGGCGAGCAGAACCCGCTCTATCAGGTCTTCCCCGAAATTTGTGAGATCTTCGCCGAACACGACGTGACGTTCAGCCTTGGGGATAGCCTCCGGCCGGGCTGTCTGGCTGACGCTTGCGACGAGGCCCAGTACGCCGAACTCGACACGCTTGGCGAACTCACACGGGTCGGCTGGGACCACGGCGTGCAGGTGATGGTCGAAGGGCCGGGCCACGTCCCGATGCACAAGGTCGCCGAGAACGTCGAGCGACAGCAGGAGGTCTGTGATGGTGCGCCCTTCTACGTGCTTGGCCCGCTGGTGACGGACATCGCGCCGGGCTACGACCACATCACCAGCGCCATCGGGGCCGCGATCGCAGCACAAGCGGGTGCCGCGATGTTGTGTTACGTCACGCCGAAAGAACACCTCGGGCTTCCCGAGGAGGAGGACGTCCGCGACGGACTGGCGGCCTACCGGATCGCCGCCCACGCCGCCGACGTAGGGACCGAACGCCCCGGCGCGCGCGACTGGGACGACGCCCTCTCGGAGGCCCGCTACGCGTTTGACTGGCGCGAGCAGTTCGAACTCGCGCTCGATCCCGATCGTGCTCGGTCGTTCCACGACCAGACCCTGCCCGGCGACAACTACAAGGAGGCCCGCTTTTGTTCGATGTGCGGTGCGGAGTTCTGCTCGATGCGTATCGACCAGGTTGCGCGCGAAACCGGGGAAATGGACTCACTCGAGGGCGAAGGCGAGGGAACCGATCTCGAGGCCTCGCCCGCAGCCGAGGTCAATCGGCCGCCAGTCGGCACTCACGCCGCCGGCGACCTGCCGCCGATGGCCGACCACGAGGGTGTCGACGCGCTCGAGGAAGCCGGCGACGACTGATCGGCGGGTCGGGCCGACAGTATCATACGCCAGTCGACCGAGCCACGTCGTATGGAGACGACTCGAGTCTTGCAGGTCGATGCGTTTACCGATGAACCGCTCACCGGGAACCCCGCGGGCGTCGTGCCGGATACGGATGGGCTCTCTGCCGACCAGATGCAGACGATCGCCGCCGAGATGGCCGTCAGCGAGACGGCGTTTCTCAGTTCGAGCGAGCGCGCCGACCACCGGATTCGCTACTTCACCCCCACGCAGGAAGTCGATCTCTGCGGGCACGCGACGATCGGAACCTTCGCTCACCTCCGCGATGAGGGACTCGAGCCCGGGACGACGACCCTCGAGACGAACGTCGGCGTCCTCGAGATCGAGGTCGACGCCGACGGCACGGTGTGGATGACCCAGGACGAGCCGACGATCCGCGAGGTCGATGTCGGCTACGACCGCGTCGCCGACGCGCTGGGGGTCGATCAGGCTGCACTCGAGGGTGCGAGTGCTGACCTCCCGCTGGCGGTGGCCTCGACTGGCCTACCGTTTCTGACCGCCCCGATCACGTACCTCTCGGATATCGGCAGCGCCGAGCCGGATATGGCCGCGATCGAAGCGCTGACCGACGCGGTCGACGCGACCGGAATCTATCTCTTCACGTTCGACGCGCTCGAGCGTGAGTCGACGCTGCACGGCCGGATGTTTGCGCCGGGTGCTGGCGTGCCGGAAGATCCCGTCACCGGCACCGCAAGCGGGGCCGTCAGCGCGTACCTCGATCGCTTTGGCGCGTTCGACGACGACCTGCCCGAGGAATGCCGTCTCGAGCAAGGCCACTATATCGACCGGCCGGGAACGGTCCGCGTTCGCCTCGACGATGGGGTGCGAGTCGGCGGCCGCGGGGTGACCGTCCTCGACGGCTCGCTTGTCGTCCCCGAGGACGACGAGGACACCATTCTCGAGGCCTGAGACGGTCTGCTGTACCGAGTGACCGATGCATCCGCGGGACGGGTCGCGGTTGCACCGGCACTGATCGACAGGGGTCCGTATGAGTCCGGGCCCGGACCGACGATCGGCCGACCGGCTGCGTGAGCCAGCGCCAACGGTTGATATCGATGATCGTTAGCAGAGTTTTATGTTCAAATAGCTAGTAGTTTTTCGCTGCGGGTCGCAGAAATGGCTGCGCTGCCCTCGCTCGACGGCCAGCTGTGTCGATCCTCGTTCGCGTTCGAGTTTCGACTCCGAGCGGCTGTTCGCAACCTTCTTTATGCGGACCACTGTCAATCTCAATAGAGATGGCTGTACTCTGGCTGGACGAGATCGGTGCCGACGACCTCGAGAAGGTCGGCGGCAAAGGTGCCTCCCTGGGCGAACTTACGGGTGCGGGGCTACCCGTCCCACCGGGATTCGTCGTAACCGCCGGGACTTATCGTTCGTTTATCGAAGAAGCCGGGATCGACGAGGAACTGTTCGCAGCCGTCGACGTCGACGTCGATGACTCGGCCGCGCTGGCCAACGCCGCGGACCGCGCACAGGAACTCATCCTCGAGACGCCGTTCCCCGACGAGCTTCGCGAGGAGATCGTCGAGAGCTACCGCGAGGTCGGCAACGGCGAGGCATTCGTCGCCGTCCGCTCGTCGGCGACCGCGGAGGACCTGCCCGACGCGTCCTTTGCCGGCCAACAGGAGACGTTCCTCAACGTCACCGAAGACGAGCTCCTGAAGCGCGTTCGCGAGTGCTGGGCGTCGCTGTTCACCCAGCGAGCGATCTACTACCGACAGGAACAGGGCTTCGACCACTCCGTCGTCAACATCGCGGTCGTCGTCCAGCAGATGGTCGATGCCGAGAAGTCGGGTGTGATGTTCACGAGCCACCCGTCGACCGGCGATCCGACGATGATCATCGAGGCCGCGTGGGGACTCGGCGAAGCCGTTGTCTCCGGTGCCGTTTCGCCGGACAATTACATCATCGATCGCTCGGATCGGTCGATGGACGTCACCGTCGCCGAGAAGAAGGTGATGCACGAGAAAGACGAAGAGACCGGCCAGACCGTCGAGCGCGAGGTCCCCGAGGACAAGCGAACGGCACGGGTCCTCGATGCCGACGAGATCGACGAACTCATGGACCTCGGCGAGCGCGTCGAAGACCACTACGGTGAGCCACAGGACGTCGAGTGGGCGATCGTCGATGGCGACGTGTACATGCTGCAGTCGCGGCCGATCACGACGATCGACGAAGGCGATACCGACGCCGCGACGACCGACGTCGATGTCTCGAAAGGCGTGACCGACGGCAGCGGTAGCGTTCAGGCAGCCGAGGCCGGCGACACCGATGTCGGTGACACGAGTGGCTCCGGCGACGTGCTCGTCGACGGACTCGGCTCGAGCCCCGGCACCGTCAGCGGTCCCGCGCGGATCGTTACCAAACTCGACGACCTCGCGAAGGTCGGCGAGGGCGACGTCATCGTCACCGAGATGACGATGCCCGATATGGTGCCTGCGATGAAACGCGCCTCGGGCATCATCACTGACGAGGGTGGCATGACCAGCCACGCCGCCATCGTCTCCCGTGAACTGGGCGTCCCCGCGATCGTCGGGACGACCAACGCGACGACCACCCTGGAAGACGGGCAGGTCGTCACGCTCGACGGCGACAAGGGTGCCGTCCTCGAGGGCTCGACGGTCGAGCCCGACGAGGAGACCGAACCGGTCGAGGAGGTCCGCCCGCAGTCGCCAGTCAAGCCGATGACCGCGACGGAGGTCAAGGTCAACGTCTCCATTCCCGAGGCCGCCGAACGCGCGGCCGCGACGGGTGCCGACGGTGTCGGTCTGCTGCGGACCGAGCACATGATCCTCTCGCTGAACCAGACCCCCGAGAAGTTCATCGCGGAAAACGGCACGGACGCCTACATCACGGAACTCGTCGACGGCATCCGCGGCGTCGCAGACGAGTTCTACCCGCGTCCCGTCCGCGTGCGCACGCTCGACGCACCCACCGACGAGTTCCGCCAGCTCGAGGGTGGCGACGACGAACCCGAAGAGCATAATCCGATGCTCGGCTACCGGGGTATCCGCCGCTCGCTCGACCGGACAGATGTCTTCGCCCACGAACTCGAGGCCTTTTGCCGGCTCTACGAGATGGGCTATGACAACGTCGAGATCATGTTCCCGCTTGTCAACGACGCCGAAGACGTCTATCGTGCCAAAGCGTGCATGAAAGAGGCCGGTATCGACCCCGAAAAGCGCCGCTGGGGAGCCATGATCGAGACGCCAGCCGCCGCGCTGTCGGTCGAAGAGATGGCCGAGGCGGGGATCGACTTTGCCTCCTTCGGGACCAACGACCTGACCCAGTATACGCTCGCGGTCGACCGGAACAACGAGAACGTCGCCGACCGCTTCGACGAACTCCACCCCGCCGTGTTGCGCCTGATCGGCAACGTCATCGAGACCTGCCGCGAACACGACATCGACACGAGCATCTGCGGGCAGGCCGGCTCCAAACCCGAGATGGTCCAGTACCTCGTCAACGAGGGGATCAGCTCCATCTCCGCGAACATCGACGCCGTCCGTGACGTCCAACACGAGGTCAAACGGGTCGAACAGAAGTTGCTGCTCGATTCGGTCCGCTAACGGCTATCCGGAACTGGTTTTCGACCGATGTTGTTGTGATCGCTCGAGTGGACGCGTCTCGAGCGGGGAAAGGCCCATGCTGTCGGCCGCCTTCCGTTCGAGCATGAGCGATCGCTCGGACGAACTGACCGAGCGTCGGAACCGGGATGTACCCGCGACTGACGACCTGCTCGAGGAGACGGACCGCCTGCGTTCAGAACCCGACATCGCTGGCGGCGACGAGTCGGTTGCGTCAGCAGGTGACACCTCGAGTGTGGCGGGTGGAGAGACCGGCTCGTGGTACTCGCCGCTTACGTCACGGCTCTCGCTCGGGCGCTATTTCTCGCCAAAAGGGTACGCCGCGCTCGTGGCACTGCTCGGTGTCGGGTTACTGGTTGGCGCGACCGTACTGCCGATCGCCGGGCGCATGATCGGCATGTTCGTCACCGCCTTTCTCATCGGGCTGGTCGCGTCGAAGCGGCGCTATCTCGAGGTGACGGCAGCCGGCGTCTCCGTCGGTGCTATTACCGCCGTTCTCAATAACGCGATCATCACCGTGGCTGGTTCCGGCCAAACGGTCGTCGCCATCGGGGCGACGTTCGGACTCCTCGCCTCACTCGTCGGGTACTACTTCGGCCGGGACCTGCGCGATGGACTCAACCGCGAACTCGAGTGAGTGATCGACACGTGTGCGCCGATCGGTGACCCCGCCTGTCACTTGCCGCTTACCCGTTCGTCGTCAACTCCCAGCCGTGTTCGGTCCGGCGAACCACGCCGTTGTCCGCCATCACCTCGAGTAACTCGGTGACGACCTCGCGTGGCGCGCCGAGTTCCTCACTGAGTTCGCCGACGGATTTGGGCTCCGAGCGGACGCTCGCGAGCAAATCGGCGTAGATCCGGCTTTCCGAACCGGCCCCGATGGTCTCGGAGATGCGATCGAGCACGTCGGACAGCCGTCCTTGCACCCAGCGCTGGGCCAACGAGAGTTCGTTTTCGAGTTGCTCGAGCTCTTCGAGGACGGCCAGCAAGTCGTCGAGGTCGTCCGTCTCGTCCCAGGCGACATCGAGCGAGAGATGCCGACAGGCCGTAATATCGAAACTGTTGTTGGCCGGATAGGCGCTCTTGCTCGCGAAGCCGTAGGGGGAGACAGTCACCTCGAGTCTGACGTTGCGGGCGATGTGAAAGTACTTCCGTCGCTGGTCGTCGACGTGGCTCTCGATCAGTCCCGCTTCCTCGAGTTTCCGCAGGTGTTCGATGACTGCCTTGGGACTCACGCCGAGGTAATCAGAGATTTCGGTGACGTAGCACGGCTTGCGGGCGAGCAACCGAAGGATTCGTCTTCGGTTTTCGTTCCCGAGTAAATCCAACAGTGCGGCGGAGTCCATTACGCGAGCGTTAGTGATTGGCGCTGAAAAGCGTGTCTGCTCAACAGACGAGCGGTGACGCGGTGGTATGGCGCACGGTGGCGTTGCTCACTTGCCGGCGTCAGCGTCCTGTGCAGGTCCAGGGTCAGTGGCTGTACCAGTGTTCGAGGTATCTGTGGCTTTGCCACCGTTCGAGGTGTCAGTGGCTGTGTCACCCTTCGGCTTATCGGCGGATTCGCCATCGCTCGAGTTGTCAGTGGCTTCGCCATTGTTCGAGGTGTCAGCGGATTCGCCACCCTTCGGCTTATCGGCGGATTCGACACCGTTCGAGTTGTCAGTGGCTTCGCCATCGTTCGAGGTATCTGTGGATTCGCCACCGTTCGCGTTACTACTCGAGGGGGCGGCTGGCGTCGATTCTGACGACTGCGTCTCGGCGGGCCGTTCTGACTGCTGATCGGCCGAACCCGCCTCGGACAGGCGATTCTCCGGGCCGTTTGCTGGCGACTGTTCCGTGTCAGGGCCGCGCTCGCTCGGCGGTTCCGTGGAGCTATCGGCCGGGGTGTTCCCGGCCACGCCGCGAGCGACTGCCGCGACGCCGGGACCGGCCTGCGCCGAAGTGTTCTGCCTGACCGTCGTCACGTCCTGCCGGAGGGTCGCGAGTCGATCTTGCGAGACGCCGACCTCCTCGGCACGGCGCTCGGTCCGGTCGATCGACCGCTCGAGGGCGGCGAGTTGCACCGTCAGTCGGGACAGCTGTGACTGGTAGGCTCCCTGCGAGAGCTGTTCGCGGTTCGCTTTCAGTTGTTCGCGTTCGGCCTCGAGGGCGGCGACTTTTTCCTCGAGTTCGGCTGCGCGGTCGCTGACGAGTGCCGCCTTGCTCTCGTTATCAGTACGTTCGTAGGCCGTCTCGAACAGCTCGGTTTCGATCGCGTTACTCGTGTCAGCTGCGCTGGCTTGCATCATCGTGCCGACGGACGCGTTCGTCGAGGCCGACTGAGTCTCATCGGTGTCGGCCGCGGTGAACGTGCTCGCGACGACACCGCTCGTAACTGGCGCGACTGTGAGACCGACGATAGCGAGAGTCACCAGGAGGACGATAGACCGCGTGGTTCTCATCGATCGTATTATCGTTCAGAATATCCTAAAAAGACAGACCTTCGTTCGAACCGTTTACTCGCATCTTTCGACCGTTGAGATCAGTTTTGAGCGTTCACAACAGTCTGACGTTCCGTAATATCCTCGTTCGGCTGCCGGCCGCGTGACCCAACTTCATGCCGATACTGTGGCCGGACAATAGCTGTCGATCGGAAACTCCTTTGATAGCGCGTCGTTGTAACTATGTCCGAAAACAGTTATCCCGCTTCGTCCCTTGGCACTAGCTAGCATGTTCGAGATCTTCTCTCAAGGCTACTATCTCGGACGGCTTTACGTGACCCCGACCGACGGGGACCACGCGCTCATGCACAGCGAGCAACACGAGCGGATCAACGAGGAGGTGTACGCGACCGGCGACGGCCTCGAGCGACTCGATACCCCGCTGGTGATGAAACTCGAGACGCGTCATTTTCCGGTCCACGGGGCCGACGACGTTCCGACGAACACGCTTGCGCTGCCGGAATCGATGCTCGAGGGAACCGACGTTCGGAACCCGCCGTCGCTTCGGGAGGTGTTTCTGGCCCGGCGTGAACGCGCTCGCCAGTTACTTTCCTTCGCCAGCGGCTGGCAGGCCGACGACACGGAACCGTTCGGCGATGGGCCGTCGACTGCCGGAACCTAAAAGTAGTCTCGCTTCCCGATTTCGCCCGCATGCTCGACGAGTTGCTCGGCCGCGCGTCGCTCAAGCAGCGTATCGACGAGCTCGAGGCGGAAACCGAGCGGTTGCGAAAGCGCTACGAGGCCGAAGCCGAACGCCGGGCTGAGGCTGCCACTGCCCGACAGGAGGTCGAAGAGCGTAACAATCGGCTCGAGGATCGGATCGCCCAGCTCGAAGGCGAACTCGAGCGAATCGAAAACGACGAAACGGGACTCGACATCCGACGCCACGAACAGCTCCGCGGAGCCCGACTCGAGGAGGTCCTCGACCGACTGGCGTCGGTTCGAACGGGTCCCGAGGGAGCGCTGACTGTCGGCGTCGACGACGAGGTTCCCGACGCCGTTCGCGACGACCTCGAGTCCGTCCTCGGCGAGCAACTCGCACTCGTCGCCGACGCTGCGCCGTGTCTTTGCTGTGTCGATGATGCCGGACTGCTCGCGGTGACGCTCGAGCCGCCGATCCCTTCCGATGTCGATGCCGCTTGGAGCGATCGATTCGAACTCGAGCGCGAGTGGTTCCTGCCGACCGGTCGCCACGCGGTCGCGCTGGTCCGGACCGATCTGTTCGCCTGCGGCGTCTACGACGGCGACGAACGGATCGACTACCGCGGCTTCGAAAGCGACGTCAAAGGGAGCCACTCGAAAGGAGGCTTTTCACAGGCCCGGTTCGAGCGGATCCGTGACGATCAGATCGACGCCCACCTCGAGCGTTGTCACGAGGCGCTGTCGGCGTACGAAGCCGGCGGCGAACGAGCCGAGACACCGCTCGTTCTCGTGGGCCAGCGCGGGATCGTCGACACTCTGGTCGACGAATCAGGGCTCGAGCCGACCGCGACGGCCGCCGTCGACGCGACCGGCGATCCGGAGCCGGCGCTTGCCGATGCCGTCCGTTCGTTCTGGACGACGGAGTTACGGGTACTGTGAGACTGCCAAAGCACACGGGGTGACAGCGACCGTACACGGGCGGTGGGCCCTTGAGATTCGCTCGAGTCGGACCCGTGTCTGGCAGTTTAACTCCGTCTGTGGGGCGTCAGTAGCCGCTGCCGTCGGCAAAACAGCGACCGCATTTGGTCACGTCTGCATCGGAGACCGCTCGCTCGATAGAGATCAAACGGAGATTATCGTGAGCGACGTGGATGGTTGCTCCACAGGCCGTCCGGAAGTCAGAACGGCCGGTTTCGTGTCTGTGTATCTTGTTTGTCGTTTCGTTTAAGACACCATCCATGTTCCGCGGTACCATCACACACGACAATAAGCGCACCGACCGTTGCATCCGCGACGGACGACAGCTGGCTCCCATCGGGACCGTCCGTGTTCAGACGTGGCCATGAAACGCTCAGTTGCCACCAGCGCCCGTCACAGCAGTGTCCGACGATGACCGCGGTAGTACGGCACTACCTGTCAAAGGAGTTTCACCCGTTTTCATTTCAACCGGGATCGATACGTGGTTGCTTCTAATTGCCATCCCGGCGGTTCAGGTAGTTCAAGTATTCCCTCATCTATCTCACACGTATGCGTGTTGCACTTCTCGCCCACGAGAAATTCCCCGACAACGCCAAAACCGCACTCGGTATCCTCCGCTATGCCGACCACGATGTCGTCTCGGTCCTCGATCGAACGACCGACGGACACCGCGTCTCCGATTTCGTTTCTGACGTGCAGGATGCACCGATCGTCTCCGAGATGGCCGCCATCGAACCCGACGACATCGATGCCTTGGTGATCGGAATCGCACCGATCGGCGGCGGCTTCGACGGGAGCTGGCGCGACGACGTTCGAACGGCACTCGAGTACGGCTGTGACGTGATCTCGGGGCTGCACTACTTCCTCGAAGACGACGAGGAGTTCGCTCAACTGGCTGCTGAGAACGACTGTGACATCTGGGACGTTCGGAACCCCCCCGAAGACCTCACTGTCGCCGAGGGCGTGGCCGACAAGGTCGACGCCGAGGTCATCCTCACCGTCGGCACCGACTGCTCGGCCGGCAAGATGACGACGACGATGGAACTCGCCCGCGACGCTCGCGCGGCCGGCCACGACGCCGCCGTGATCCCGACCGGCCAGACGGGCATCATGATCGAAGGCTGGGGCAATCCGATCGATCGCGTCGTCAGCGACTTCACCGCGGGTGCGGTCGAGGAGATGATCCTCGAGAAAGGCGACGAACACGACTACCTGTTCGTCGAGGGACAGGGGAGCATCGTCCATCCGGCGTACTCGGCGGTCACGCTCGGCATCCTCCACGGATCGATGGCCGACAACCTGGTGCTCTGTCACAACACCGGTCAGGAGGCGATCCACGGCTACGAGTCGTTCGCGCTGCCGTCGATTCCGACGTACGTCGATCTCTACGAGAACGTCGCCGCCCCGGTCGCGGACAGCGACGTCGTCGCCGGCGCGCTGAACACGTCCGCCCTGGAGGACGACGAGGCAGCCCGTGACGCTGTCGACGAGTATGCCGATCGGCTCGATGCGCCCGCGACTGACGTGATCCGCTTTGGAACCGACGCCCTCCTCGACGAACTCCTATGAGCCTCGAGACCGCGTTCGAACGGCGCTCGCTGCCCCTCGAGTACCCGTTCGGCATCGCTCGCGGCACGACGACCGAATCCGAGGCTGTGTTCGTCCGAATCGAGGACGACGAGGGCAGAGTCGGTATCGGCGCTGGCACACCGTCGGCACACTACGGCGAGACCACAGCAACCGTCGCAGCCGTCCTGCCCGACCTGCTGGGGGTCGTCGAGGACGTCGGTGATCCCCACCAGCTCGAGCGGATCGAACGTCGCATGCGCGAGACAGTCCGCAAGAATCCGGCTGCTCGGACCGCGGTGAGCATCGCGCTCCACGATCTCGTCGCCAAACGGCTCGAAGTTCCGCTCTACCGGTACTGGGGGCTCGATCCCGACGAGACGCTCGAGACGTCCTACACCATCGGGCTCGACGACACGGAGACGATGCGCGAGAAGACGGAGACGGCCATAGAGCGCGGGTACACCACGCTGAAAGTCAAGCTTGGGACCGACCGCGACCTCGAGATCGTCGAGACGATCCGGTCGGTCGCGCCCGACGTTCGGCTGTTCGTCGACGCGAACGAGGCCTGGACGCCTCGCGAGGCCGTCGCCAAGATCGAGCGGTTAGCGGACTACGACCTGGCCTTCGTCGAGCAGCCCGTTCCTGCCGAGAATCCGGAGGGTCTGCGGTTCGTCTCCGAACGGTCACCGCTGCCGATCGCCGCCGACGAATCCTGTGTCACGCTCGCGGACATCCCACAGATCGCAGGTCGCTGTGACATCGCGAACCTGAAACTGATGAAATGTGGCGGCCTGCTGGAAGCCAAGCGGATGATCCACGCTGCCCGCGCCCACGGCCTCGAGGTGATGTGTGGCTGTATGACCGAGTCGAACGCCTCGATCGCGGCGGCCTGTCACCTCGCGCCGCTGCTGGACTACGCCGACCTCGACGGCCCGCTGCTGTTGGCCGACGACCCCGCCGACGGCGTCCCGATGCCCGACGGTCAGATCGATCTGACCGACCTCGAGCGCTCCGGAACCGGTGCCGTCCTCGAATCCGTGTTCGACTGACCGGCACGCACCGATGCCGGCAGCGTCCCGCTCACAGTGACTGTCAGCGCGACCGGTAACGGGGTTTCATACCGGTCGTCGGTGTGGAACCGGCCGGTATGGACGACAGTGATGACGATCTAGCCGTCTCCCGCCGGACACTATTGCACGCGTCGGCCGGGACGGCGTCGCTTTCGGCCGTCGGCAGCGCGCGAGCCGACGACAGCGTCGGTGATGGGAACGGGGAGGGCATTCCATGGCTCGACCGGAATTGCTCGGATGCGACCGTCGATCCCGGAATGGTGCCGTGCGAGGGAGCGAGTACGGAGGGCTGTGCGGACGACCATCCGGCGACGACCGAGCTTCGATCGGCGGTCGCGGAGTCCCTCGAGACGCGGTTTCCCGACGTCGACGCGCTGATCGACGCGGGGTTCAAGCCGTACTTCGACGCGCTCGAGGTCGGGGACGACAGCTGGTCTCACTGGCTCCAGCCGGAGTTCATCGGCGACGACGGGCTCGTTGATCCCGACCGACCCGAATCGGTCCTCGTCGACAACGACTCGTGGCGGTCGATGGGCGTCATGTTCATCGCGACGCGCGGCAGGGAGCCGGTCGAGCCGCCGGCAGTGTACGGCGCGGACGATACCGGGGACCGGTGTTCGCCCTGGCACGTCCACACCGGCCTTCCCGGCCGGTTCGCGTGGTGGTTTTATAAACAGATGTACGGTCACGCCGCGGCCGACGACCTCGAGTTTCCCTGCCGGACCCCCTGTATGCTCCACGTCTGGACCGTCGACCACCCCGAAACGGTCTATGCTCACGACGCACCGTCACAGGAAAATCGCAACCTCTCGCCCGCTAGCGATCCCAACTTCGAGACCGATGCAGTTCCCGGCGAGGACGAACTCGAGTGGGACGTGCTGCCGAACGAACTCGTGCCCGAACGGCGTCCCGACGAGGTCATTCCGTTCGACCCCAGCGAGATCGACCTCGGGCTGTAACCGGTCGCCGCTCAGTCGGCGATCGCTTCGCTCGCGTCCGACTCCACCGTCGCCGCTTTGATCCAGAGGTCACCGAACAGGTCGTCCTGCTCGAGGGTCACCCGACCCCGATGAGCCAAAAAGAGCAACGCGAGATACGTCATCACGCGCGAACCGCCGGCCGCGTCGATCTCGGCGTACAGCACCTCGTCGCGGCCCTGCTCGTAGTGGGCCTCGAGTTCGGCCTCGACATCGTCGATGACCGCCTCGATGTCCTCCTCGTGAGTCGTGTGAGTCACGTCGTCGCTGGTCGGCTCGTCGTCGACCCGGAAATCGTCGCCCGAGTGGTAGTTCAACTCCTGGACGCCGCGATCGTAGCCGCTGGGTGAGTCGCTCGTGTCGTAACTTCGGGATTCCTTCCACCGGCTGTCGCGTTCTGCAGTCCGAAGCTCGCGTACGAGTTCGTCAAGCGTCTCCGGTTTGCCGCGGGCGTGCTTGCGCTCGAGGCGACGTTCCATCTCTTCTTCGAGGTTCTTGACGGGGTCGAATCCCGGTGGATGGCTCTGGTCGCTGTCCTCGGCGTCCATCGGCCCGTCGTCGGCGAAGGGCGCTTCCCACGGCGGAAGTTCCTCCTCGTCGGGTTCGTCGGTCGCGAACAATTCGTCGCTTTTCATCCGCAGGAGGACGCTCGCATAGAACAGCGCCCGTCCCGATGTCCGCAGGTCGACATCGTCGATCGCCTCGAGGAACTTATCGGTGACGCGGACGACGTCGATGTCCCATGGATCGATCTCGCCGTCTTCCGCGAGCTGGACGAGCAACTCGACCGGCTCGACCGTTTCTTCGTCCCCGTTTTCGTCCTGTTCGTCCCTCTCCTCGGGCTCGCCGTCGGTGAACTCGAGGACCGCGTCATCGGCGTCGGACCCCGACGGCGACTCGCCGGGGCGGTCACGCTCCTCGTGGCCCGTGATATTCAATGGAATCTCGTCGTCAGTCATCTGCCGGCACCTCGCCGCTGCTCAGGTCGATGCCCGTTACCGCGCTGACGTTGTCCTGTTGCATCGTCACGCCGATCGCCCGCTCGGAGCGATCGAGCATGGCGGAGCGATGCGAGACGACGACGAACTGGGCATCGCCGGCGAGTTCCTCGACCATCTCGCCGACCCGCTCGGCGTTAACGGCGTCGAGGAAGGCGTCGATCTCGTCTAACGCGTAGAACGGGGCCGGGTTGTGCCGCTGGATGGCGAAGATAAAGGCCAGCGCCGTCAGCGACTTCTCGCCGCCGGACATGGCGTCTAACCGCTGGATCGGCTTGTCGCCCGGCTGGGCTTTCATCGTCAGGCCGCCGTCGAACGGGTCGTCCTCGTTCTCGAGGTGGAGGGTTCCGGTCCCCTCCGAAAGCTGCTCGAAGATCTCGGTGAAGTGGGCGGCGATCGCGTCGTAGGCGTCCATGAACGTCTGTTTCTTCTGGGTTTCGTACTGCTCGATCCGCTCGCGAATGCCCTCCGCCTCTTCGACTAACGTCGCCTTGCCGTCCTCGAGGTCCTCGAGATCCTCGCGAACCTCGTCGTACTCGTCGATCGCGAGCATGTTGACCGGCTCCATCGCCTCCATGTCCGCTGTCAGGAGATCGATCATCTCGAGGACGGTGTCGTGATCAGGCACGTCTTCGGGATCGTAGTCGCCGACTTCGGACTCGAGGGATTCGATCTCCCACTCGAGGTCGCTTGCACGCTCGCGGGCGTCCTCGAGTTTGCTCTCGACGGCGTTGACCCGGTCTTGTTGCTGGTCGCGGTTCGTCCGGGCCGTCGAGACCTCCTCTTTGAGGTCACTGCGCTCTGCTTTCAGCTCCGTGAGCTCGTCCTCGAGTTCCGCGACGGCTTCGCGTTTGTCGTCAAGTTCCTCGCGTTTTGCGTCGATTTCGGCCTCGTACTCGTCGATCCGGTCTTCGTGCTCCGCCTTCCGATTCTGTGCGTCTTCGATGTCGTCGTGGAGGTCCTCGATGGCGTCCTCGGCGTACTCCTTCTCGAGGCTCAGTTCGTTGAGGTCGCTGTCGAGCTCCTGAATCCGGTCTTCGCGCTCGTCGATCTCGGCCTCGAGTTCTTCGATCTGGTCGGTCAACTCGGGGATCTTCGAGTCGGCGAGTTCGGTCTCGAGGTCGTCGATTTCGGCCTCAAGCTCCTCAACGGTTGCCGTCTTCGCCTCGATCTCGTCGGCGATCTCGTTCATCCGCTCGTCGACGGATTCGCGCTCCTCGCGGAGCTCCTCGAGGTCGGCCTCCAGTTCCTCGATTTCCGTCTCGATGCGCTCGCGTTTCTCGTCGAGTCCCTCGAGTTCGGCCTCGATCGACCGGACTTCGTCGGCCGCGTCGCTCTTGCGGTCGCGGGCGTCGTCGAGTCGCCCTTCGACGCCGCGGACCTCCTCGCGAAGCGAGTCGCGTTCTTCCTGCAGGTCGGTGATCTGTTTGGCGACGCGCTCGAGTTGGCCCTCACCGCCGCCGGTAAAGGAGTACCGGGAGCCGCCGCCGGAGCCGCCGGTCATCGCGCCGCTCTTTTCGACCAGGTCGCCGTCGAGCGTGACCATCCGGTAGTCGCCCATGTACGAGCGGGCGGTCTCGATGTCCTCGACGACCAGTGTATCCCCAAGAACATAGGAGAAGACGCCCGCGTATTCGCTGTCGAAATCGACCAGGTTGTACGCGAAGTCGACGACGCCCGGATCGCTCGGTGCCGACGGGAGCCGGCGCTGGCTCATATCCGTCAGCGGCAGGAACGTTGCCCGGCCCGCGTTGCGCGACTTGAGGTGTTCGATACACTGCTGGCCGATGACGTCGTCGTCGACGACGACGTTCGCCAGCCGGCCGCCGGCAGCGGTTTCGCAGGCGGTCGCGTACTCGCCGGGGACAGTCCCCAACTGTGCAACCGCGCCGTGAACGCCGTTGATCCCCGAATTGAGGATCGTCGTCACCGCACGGCCGAAGGAGGAATCGCCGCTCTGGCCGGCGTTGGCCTCGAGTTCGGCGTACTCCTGTTGTTTGGCCTGCAGGTCGTCATCGAGGTCGTCGAGGTCCGACTGCAGCCGGCGTTTCTCGGCTTTCAGGTCGTCGACGACCTCGGCGATATTTTCCCGGTTGCGCTCGGCCTTTTCGAGTTCTCGCTCGAGGTCGCTTCGCTCGCTTTCGATCTCAGGGATCTCTTGGCGTTTGGCCTCGATCGTGTCCTCTTTCTCGCTGATGGCGTTCGAGCGCCGCCGGGCCTCGTCGAGCAAGCGATCCTGCTCGCGCTGCAGATCGTTTTTCTCGGTCTTGGCCGTCTCGAGCTCGTCTTTGCGCTCGGCGAGGTCAGCTTTGAGTTCGTCGAACTGGGTGTCGACGGCCTCGATTTCGGCCTCGAGTTCGTCGCGTTCGGCCTCGCGTTCTTGAATCTCGCTCTTGATCGAGGCTTTCTCGAGTTTGTGCTCGCGGATCTCGGACTCGAGGTCGTCGATCGTCTCCTGTTTACGATCGATCTGGACGAAGGCGTCGCGGCGCGTCGATTCGGCGTCCTCGATCGCCTCCTCGCTGGCCTCGATCTTGTCCTCGAGCCGTGAGATGTTTCCTTTGATCTCCTCGATCTCGCTTTTGATCCGGAGCTGTTCGTCCTCGCCCTTGCGTTCGATTTCGGCATTGAGGTCCTCGAGGTCTTCCTCTAAGCGGACGACGTTGCCTTCGCGTTCGTCGAGTTCGCGCTGCAGATCGCGGAGGTCGTCCACGAGGTCGTCGGCCTCGGCTTCGACCGACGCGAGTTCCGTGCGTTTCTCCTCGAGTTCGCTGGCTTTCTTGTAGCCTTCGTACTCCTCTTTTTCGCGCCGGAGCCGGCGGTAGCGCATGGCTTCCCGGCGTTCGTCTGCGAGCTGGTCGAGTCGGTCGCGTTTCTCCTCGATGCGAAGTTCGGCCTCATCGATCCGTTCCTGGACCGTCTCGAGTTCGCCGAAGGCGTCCTCCTTTTTCGCGTCGAACTCGGCGACGCCCGCAATCTCGTCGATGATCTCCCGGCGGGCGTGGGGCGTCATGTTGATGATCTCGGTGACGTCGCCCTGCATGACGACGTTGTACCCCTCCGGGGTGACGCCGGCCTGGGCCAGTAGGTCCTGGATGTCCGAGAGGTTGACCGAGCGGTCGTTCAGATAGTAGTAGGAGTAATAGTTGTCCTCGGTCTCTTTGACGCGCCGTCGGATGTGAATCTCGTCGACGTCGCCGACGTCCTCGCTGCCCGCGGCGTTGACGACCTGCGAGCGCTCCAAGGTGTGATCCGAGTTGTCAAGAACGACCTCGACGGTGGCCTCGCGGGGGCCACTGGAGCTGTCGCCGTCTTCGTGGCCGGGGTTGTAGATGAGGTCGGTCAGTTTCTCGGCACGGATCCCGTGCGAACGGGCCAGCCCGAGCGCGAAGAGGACGGCATCGATGATGTTCGACTTCCCGGAGCCGTTCGGGCCCGTTACCACCGTAAAATCCTCGTAAAACGGGATCTTGGTCTTTCTCCCGAAGCTCTTGAAATCGTCGAGGATGATCGCCTTGATATACATTCTCGTTTCGCGGCCTCCGTGCCGTCGAACGCCGTCAGTCGTGGGTGCTCGTCACGGCTTCCCCCCGTCCCACGGCGTCGTCTGCAGTTATGCTACGATAATGTCGTCGCTACCTGAGTCTTCCGTTTCGTCACCGCTCGCGTCCTCCTCTTCCTCGGCGTCGGCCGCCGCTTCGGCGACATCGTCAGGTTCGGCCTCGGGGGTCTCGTCACCGTCGGCCGACTCTGCGTTCCGTCGCTCGGGAACTCGCGTGGGCGTGTCGGCGTCGAGTTCAGCCTCGAGAACACGGATCCGCTCTTTTGCCTCGATCAGTTCCTCCGTCAGGCCAGTTACCGTCGACTCGAGTTCCGCAACCGTCGATTCGAGTTGCTCGACACGGTTGTTCGACATATCAGCTAGGGGTCCGCCCGGCCACATAAACGTACGTCAGACGAATATAACCTATCTTATATACCGTACTGCGACGACATGACTGTTCCCCGAAACCGCAAGCGTGCAAGTGATCCGGGATGCTCGAGGGCATCACAACGAGTGCGGCGGCTTCGTCCCGTTACGTTTTACCCCCGTGGGGCCGAATCGATGTCCAATGACTGCCCAGACCGTCCAGCAGGGCGACCTCGTGACCGTCATCGGGCTCGAGGTCCACGTTCAGCTGGAGACCGACACGAAGATCTTCTGTGGGTGTTCGACCGACCAGACCGACGACCCCAACGAGAACGTCTGCCCGGTCTGCCTCGGCCTGCCGGGGGCGCTGCCGGTGTTAAACGAGGCTGCCGTCGAGGCCGCCGTCAAGATCGGCAAGGCGATCGACGCCGACATCCCCGAGGAGACCCGCTTCCACCGGAAGAACTACTATTACCCCGACCTGCCCAAGAACTTCCAGATCACCCAGTACGACGAGCCGATCTGTGCCGACGGCGAACTCGAGGTCTCAGTCGAAGGCCAGCGGCGCACGATCGCGATCGAGCGCGCCCACTTGGAGGAGGACCCGGGCAGCCTCCAGCACGTCGGCGGCGGTGGCGGCATCGACTCGGCCGAGTACACCCTCGTCGACTACAACCGCGCGGGCACGCCGCTGATGGAGATCGTCACGGCGCCGGACTTTCGCAGCCCCAGCGAGGTTCGGGCGTTCCTCGCGGAACTCGAGGAAGTGCTCGAGTACCTGGGTGTCTTCGACGCCGAACGCGACGGCAGCCTGCGGATCGACGCCAACCTCTCGATCATCCCCGAGGAGGAAATCGACGGCGACGGCGTCGACGAGATCAGCGCGGACGCCCTCGAGGCGGCCAACCGCACGGAGGTCAAAAATATCTCGAGTCACAAGGGCGCTGAAAAAGCTCTGGCGTACGAAGAAACCCGTCAGAAAAACGCCATTCAGCGCGGGCGCGCGGTCGAACAGGAGACCCGCCACTGGGATGAGAGTCGGGGTATCACGGTCTCGATGCGCTCGAAAGAAGAGGAGAAAGACTACCGCTACTTCGAGGAGGCCGACCTGCCGCCGCTTCGCGTCTCCGGCTGGAAAGACGAGATTTCGATTCCGGAACTGCCCTCGGCTCGCCGCGAGCGGTTCCAGGAGGAGTACGACCTGAACGAGGAGGCCGCCTCGAAGCTCACCTCGACGAAACAGGTCGCAGACTTCTACGAGAACGTCGCCGGCGAGTTCGACCCCGACCTCGCCGCCACGTGGGTCGCGGACAACCTGCTTGGCGAACTCAACTACCGCGACATCGAGATCACCGAGATCGAGGGCCGACTCGAGGAAGTCACCCGACTCGTCGAACTCGTCGCCGAGGACGAGATCACGGCGAAAAACGCCCGCGAGACGGTGCTGCGCTCGATGCTCGACGACGGTCGCACGCCGGACGAGGTCGTCGCCGAGGAAGGCTTAGGCAAGACCGGCGAAGACGAGGTCCAGCAGGCCGTCGTCGAGGCGATCGACGAGAATCCAGATGCCGTCGACGACTACGAGTCAGGCGACGACGGCGCGATCAACTTCCTCGTGGGCCAGGTGATGCAAAAGACCGGCGGCAGCGCCGATCCTGGCGACGTCAACCAGCTCCTGCGGGCCGAACTCGAGGGATAGTCACTCGAATCCGTTCTGCAGCGCCTCGAGATCCTCCGGAGCGTGCCCACAGAGCACCTGCGCGTCGTGGCGGCGCTCGAGGTCTTTGACCGTTCGTAGGCTCTCGTGCCAGTCGCGGTTGCTCCAGAGCAACTGGCCACCCATGAGGCGTCCCTGGTCGTAGTTCGCCCGGGAATAGGCTTGATCGCCTGCGAGGATCACCGTGCCGGCGTCGTCGAGTTCGAGCTGCACGCCGAGCAAGCCGGGCGTGTGGCCGGGCAAGTGGATGAGCTCGAGGCCGTCAACGAGTTGTCGGCGGTCGCGGTGGACTGGCGTCCAGTTCAGGTCGCGGTCGAAGTCACCGGCGAGATAGGCATCGTCCCCCGCGTCGGTCTTGGCGCTGTAGTAGGCGTACTTGAGCTCTTGTTCGTGGACGACGATCGGCGTCTCAGTGCCCTCGAACGCGTAGAGCCCGCCGGCGTGGTCGAGGTGCAGATGGGTCTGGATCACCATATCAATCTCCGAAACGTCGTAGCCGGCGTCGGCCAGATCGTCCTCGAGCGGCCGGAGGCCGGTATGTTCGAAGGCCGCGTAGAGAGCGGCGGGCCAGTGGCCGTCGGCGGCGTCGGGATGGGAGCCGGTATCCCAGAGGATCGTCGCCTTGGGGTGGTCGATGATGACGTTGTAGACCGGCGCGTCGTCCATGACCGTCTCGGGATTCGGCTCGTCGGCCGTTCCGAGGACGGCTCCCTCGATGATGTTGTTGCGGTCGGCGGTGATCGTCCCGCGATCGATCGGTGTGAGTGTCGCGTCGACCATACTCTCAGCACGCGCGGCGCGCGCTTATGGGTGCGGAATCGATACAACCTCGGCGCGGTTGGCTACTCGGAACGATCCTGTCCTGTCTCCCGCTCCGATCTCGTTGTCAATGCCTGCCGTGATTCTTCCTGTCGTCGGAGCATCGTGTCCACATGGTCAGAGCTTCGACGATCGTGCTCGTCGTCGGTGTCGGATTGCTGTTCGTCCCGATTCCACCCGTGGCGACGGTCCTCGGTGCGATCGTAATTCTCGTCGGGGCAGCGCTCAGAATCCTGACCGATCACTGATTTACCCACAGCTATCGCTGGGATTGCAGGGAAACGGCTCGCACAGCCTGCATCGTTAGGTCCATGGTTTTATTGACTGTCGTTCAATCAGTACACATGGCTTCGTCCCCTCACGTGCTCGTCGCTGGCGGTGGTCTCGCTGGACTCGTCGCCGCCCGCCACCTCGCTGGCGGCGGCCTCGACGTGACGCTCCTCGAGCGCCGGGAGACGGTCGGTGGTCGCGTTCGCACCGTCGAGCGCGACGGCTACCGGTTCGATCGTGGTTTTCAGGTGCTGTTTACGGCCTATCCCGCCGTGCAGCGAGAACTCGACCTCGAGGCGCTCGACCTCTGCCGGTTTGCCCCGGGTGCGACCATCGCGGGCCCCGATGGCCGCACGACGCTCGCGGACCCGCTTCGGGAACCCGGCACGATCCCAGCGGCGCTCTCGAATCCGTCCGTCTCCGTCGGCGACGCGCTCCGAATCGTCCGACTCTGGTTGGAACTTCGCCAAACCGCGCCGGAGACGCTCCTCGAGAACGATAACGACGAGACGATCCGGACATACCTCGATGAGCGCGGGTTCTCCGACCGGTTCATCGATGAGTTCGTCGCACCGTTCTACGGCGGGATCACCCTCGATCGCTCGCTGTCGACCTCGAGCCGTGTCTTCGAGTATACGTTCCGAACTCTCGCGGCGGGCGAGATTGCTGTCCCTGCCGCGGGAATGGGTGCGATCCCGGCCCAACTCGCAGACCGCGTCCGCGAAGTCGGCGGCACCATCGAGACCGGCGTCGGAGTCGAGTCGATTACAGCGATCGGGGGCGACTCGAGCGGGACTGCCACAGTTGAGACCGGTTCCGAGTCAATCAAGGTCGACGCAGTCGTCGTCGCAACCGATCCGCCGACCGCGCGCGAGTTGACCGGCGTCGACGCGATCCCCACCGACGCACGCGGCTGTGTCACCCAGTATTACACGCTGCCGGCTGATGTAGACCTCGAGACCGACCGGCGGCTCCTGTTGAACGCGACCGAAGCGGGGCCGAACCACGTCGTCCCACATAGCGCGGTCGCTCCGACGTACGCCCCTGACGGGACGACGCTCATCAGTGCGACGTATCTCGGCGACGAGGGCCAGAGGCCCTCGAGGCGGAGCGGCGCGAGCCGCGGAACGGCGGAACGCGACGGGGAACTATCCGAGCTGACGCGACGAACGCTCGAGTCGTGGTATTCGACCCAGCAGTTCGACGGACTCGAGGTCCGTCACACTGAGCGCGTGCCGTTCGCCCAGTTCGCCCAGCCGCCGGGCTTTCGCGAGCGGCTGCCCGACGTTCGCGGTCCAGCGGGGCCGGTCTATCTGGCGGGTGACTACATGCAGTGGTCGTCGATTCAGGGCGCGATGGAGAGCGGCCGACAGGTGGCGAAGGCGGTTATCGACGATCTGTCGAGGCCTCGTGGCCGGTGACGGACGAGTCACGACGCAATCATTAAGTCGCTGGTCACTGAGGTTCCGGTCTGATTTCTCGCATGAAACTACTCGTACTCGGGGACCTCCACCTCGGCGAAGACGGCTACGCCGGTCGCCCGAACCCGTCGTGGGAGCGATTCGACGCCGTTCTCACTGTCGGCGATGTCGCTCACTCCCGCGTGAGCGTCGCAAACGGGACGTTGCAGCAAGAGGAACTGGTCGGACTCGCGGAGGCGACGGCCTTCTTCGAGCACATAGACGATCTCGGCGTCCCAGTTCTGACGGTCCCCGGCAACCACGATCAGCATCGACACGAGGAGTTTATCGACGGCGCGACAGGGGTACGGAACCTGCACCGAGCGGCGGACGCCCTCGGAGCGTATCACGCGTTCGGCTTCGGGAGCGAACTGCTCGACGACGGTCCGGAAGTCCGATACGATCCTGAAGAGATGACTGGGATCGACGATCCTGACGCGTGGCTCGCGCGAACGCTCGACCGTGCTGCAGGCGACGACACGGAAGCTGCCGCCGCGTTGCGCGACCGACTCGAGGGGTTCGACCAGCAGTTTGCCACCTACAGTGACGGGTACGAGACGCTCACGTCGCTCGCGACGGCTGGCGAGAACAGCCTGGGGACGATCGGGATCACACACGTCCCACCGTTCAACACCACGCTCGATCGGGTCGCCGAGTCCGTTCCCCGGATCGGCGGCCGCCACTGGGGGTCGATCGCACTCACGAACCTGCTGACCGATCACGACATTTCGTTCGTCGCGTGCGGACACATTCACGAGGCCGAAGGCGTCGAAACAGTCGCCGGCACGCCCTGTCTCAACGCTGGCTATCGGAGCGCCTACGATGTGACGCTCGAGAACGGCGACGTCTCGATCACCGATGCCGAACCGCCGGTCGAGTGAGCGCGTCGCTGCAGCCAGCGTGTGCTCACAGTTGGTTCACAGTAGTTTTCGCAGTTGTTCTAGCGGCGGAAACCACAGCGTCTCGCCGCTCGAGTCATCGCGAACCGCAGAATAAAATTCGTCGGGGGTTCGGACGAGCGGCGTCTGAAAGTCGCGACCGGCCATCTGGTTGATGGTCGCGCCGGCGGCCAGCCGGGTAAACGCCGGGAGGACGAGCACGTCCGCGCCGTCGTAGACGTTGGGGCCGTAGAGGACACACGGCCGTTTGCGACCCTCGATCGACAGCGCGGGATGGTCGTGGCCGACGATGTACCGGTCGGCCGTCGTCTCGGGACGGTCGTGACCGTGACAGACCACCGTCTCGCCGTCGGCCAGTTCGTACTCGAGGGTAGTCTCGCCGTCAAAAACCGTCTCGAGCAGCGTGTCGTGGTTGCCCGGCGTGACGACCAGTTTGGCTCCGACCGCGTCGACGGTTTCGAGTAGTCGATCGAGGTCGCGCTCGACGCTGTGTGGAAGTCGCGAAAACGAGTGCAACAGGTCGCCCGCGACGACGACCGTGCTCGGCTCGGTCGCCGCGAGGACGCTCTCGAGTCGCTCGCGGATGTCGGCACCGTCGTCGATCGGGGCGTCGACGCTCGAAGCAGCCGCTTTGCCAAGGTGGATGTCCGCGATGACGAGTGTCTCGGCGGCGGGAACGAAGACAGCGCGGTCGTGGACGAAAAACGGGATGTCGAACTCGACGCTGCTGTCAGTCATCGCCCGTCTTGGAGCGTGCCGTGCCCGGCGCTGTCTCGCCGTCGCCCAGTCCCTCCGCGCCGAGGGCGTCCGCGAGGTCGTACTCCGTGCCGGTCAGGATGTAGAGGACTTCCTCGAGAGGCTCGAGGACTTCGGGGAGCAGGCGGACGACGAGGTACGTAATGCCGAGTAGCGCCACGATCGATAGCGACTGGGCGATGAAGTTGTGGGCGACGAGATAGGAGGTCCGATCGGCGGGTGCGCCCATGAACTCCGTGGCAACGTAAACGAAGATGTCCTGCTGGAACCAGCCCCACGGCGAGGCCAACCCGATGAAGACGTTCCGGACGAGATTCAGGAACCAGATGACACCGATCGAGAGGACGAAGGGCGTGACCTTCCGCTTGAGCGGCGCGTCGACGGCCGCGATGAGACCGCCGAAGATGGCCATGCTTCCGATGCCGGTACAGGACATGATGATGTAGGTCGTCCGGCCGGTCACCGTCTCGTCGGGATCGAACGCGAACTTGCTCATGTAGCCGTTGCTCCCTTCAACGATGCCGGGGCTGTAGCCGAACAGTTCCATTCCGAAATGCGTCTGGGCAGCCGTCGTCTCGATCAGCCAGGTGCGAACGACGGGGATCGTCTCGGCGGGCAGATAGAACAGGCCCATGAACGCGACGGCGTTCGACAGGACGAGCAGCGACTCCCGGCCCTGGATGAGGAGATAGCCAGCGTAGACACACAGCGGCAACGCGGCGAGGGTTAACAGCGTCTGGATCGGGCTCTTGACCTCGAGATAGTAGTGGGGGACCATCGTCAGCCAGAAGACGCCGAAGACGACCCAGGCCCCGGCGGCAAGATAGCGCGCAGGATCGACGAGATCACGCCATTTGAGGACCATCGCCACGACGAACGCAGCGATCGCGGTCCAGGCGAGGATGTCCCCGAGCGGAATCGAACCGATGCTCGTCGCAGTCGCCGCGGGTAGGGCCGGCATGCTCACGTCAATCCGATGGTCTCTCTGGCTATCAACTTGACGCCTCGGCGCGGTGCCGGATGGCGGCCGATCGACCGCGTCCCTTTTTGCCGCGCACCGAAATATAGCGGTATGGTCGACGTCCTCGACAACAAGCGGGCCGCAACGCGGTTTCGGATTCTCGTCCAGATCGCCGAGCGCCAGCCCGCGGTCAGTCAGGGTGAGATCGCCGAGGAAGTCGGCGTAACGAGCCAGGCCGTCAGCGAATACATCCGCGAACTCGTCGAGGAAGGGTTCGTCGAGAAAGAGGGGCGCTCACGCTATCGCGTCACTCGCGAAGGGGTCGACTGGCTCTTCCGTGCGGCCGACGACGTCCGCCGGTTTGCCGATCACGTTACCGGCGACGTCTTGGGCGCGATGAGCGAGGACGCCTACATCGCCACCGACGACATCGAGGAGGACGAGACGGTCTCGCTGACCGTTGAGGACGGCCTGCTCCACGCCACGCCGGGGAATGAGGGTCCCGCGACCGGAATTGCGACTAGCGACGCCGCGGCCGGGACCGATGTCGGCGTCACCAGCTTCGAGGGCGTCATGGACTTAGAACCCGGGTCCGTCACCGTTCTACAGGTACCATCGATCCGTACCGGCGGAAGCCGTGCGATCGACGATGAGACGCTCACCGACGCGTGTGCCGACGCCGATCTCGTCGTCGCCACCGGTGTCGAGGCCGTCGTCGCCTGCCGGCAGGCCGGTACCGAGCCCGCGGTCACCTTCGCCGTCGGTGATGTCGCGGCTGACGCCGCAAGTCACGGCCTCGCCGTCACTGCCGTCGCCACGACCGACGCCGTTGGCCGTGTTACCGACGCACTGCGTGACGCCGACGTGTCCTACGAAGTCCTCGAGGGGTAATACGGACTCCTGTCAGTCATCCCCGACGCACCCGAACCCGCCATGCGGATGCGCCGGGACATAGTGACAGCATACCGTATGAGCGGTCCTGCCGACAGTATCGTCATCCAGTTCTGAGAGGGGAGAACGTGCGGCTCACTCGGCGACACAACTGACTGCAGAAGCGACCAGAATCGAGTCGTTACCCGATGTAGCGCAGGTCGTCGTCGGTCGGCACGTCCATGCTCTGTTGCTGTTCCATCTCCTGTATCTTGCCGATGACGTCTTCCATCTCGTCGGCCCGCTCGTCTAAGGATTCGTAGTCGAGGTCGAAGCCGAGCACGTCCGCAAGCACCTCGAGCACCGACCGGGCGCTTTTGGGATCGACGAGGTAGCCGCTCGTTTCGCCCATCAGACAGGCCGCATCGAACCCACGGCGCTCACCAAGCCCCAACAAGAGCCCGGAGACGCCGACGATGCCGCCGGCGGGTTCGTCATCGCGGAACTCGACGCCGGCGTCCTCGAGTCCCTCGAGCAATGACTCGTCGCTGACGGCCCCGACGACGGCGTACTCGTCGATGAGTTCGCCGGTCGGGACGCCGCCGAGTGCGTACACTTCCGTCGCGCCGAACTCCTCGGCGATGTCGAGGAAGGCATCGGTCAGCGTGTAGTGACCGGCGTTGCTCTGGGCCTGGTGGTCGCCGGTCAGCAACAAGAGATCGCGACCCTCGGGCACGTCGACGGCGTAGAGCTCCGCACAGGTCAGCTCCGAGACACCGTCCTCGACACTCACCTGTGGCGGGAACTCACGGGAGTAGACCCGTCGAACGAGCGTGCTCTCGCCCTCGCCCTCGAGTTCCTCGAGCAGGTGTTCGACGGCGAGGGTGCCGACGTGTCCGACCCCCGGCAACCCCTCGACGAGAACGGGGTCGTCCAGTTCGACCTCGGCGACTGCGTCGATCTCGAGTTCGTCCATACCGTATCAGCGATGGCGACGTTTAAGAGCGCGTCGGTACTCGCCGTGGGGGTCGTTGGGGTCAAAGGGTGCCGGCGCGCTGTTTTCGGCGTCAGCACCGCACTCGGGACAGGTGTTAGAAAGGGTATATACCGGGCGGTCGTGGACCGCTCGCCACGCCGAACACACCCGGATATCCGATTTCATTACTCGTCGTCGGTCCGTCGCTCGCGGTGATACTCGCCGCTGCCGTCGTGGTCTTCGATCGCGGCGATCGCGCGATCGGCGCTGTCCTCGAGGTGGGATTCGGCGGTCTTGTAGTTCGGTGCCTGCACCTCGATGCGGTACTCAGGTGCGCCGACGTAGCTCACTTCGAGGTCGACTTCCTCGGGCACTTCGCCGTTTCCTTCGGCTGCCTCGAGGGCCTCGCGGATGCCGTCGACACCGCTTGGCGAGGGGTTCTCTAGGTCGACGTAGCCAGTGACGTTGACGTAGGGAACCGAGACGTTCTCGCGGGCCGTCTCGACGATCGCGTCGATCTCGTCGTCGTCGAGGCCGGTGTTCTCGAGGGCTTCCTCGCCGTGGATCGCGGCCTGTTTGAAGCCGTCATAGAGGCTCCCGTGGGCGCCGATCAGTTCGTTGGCGATCGCGGTGTAGGCCTCGTCGTCGATGTCGTCGCCGAAGGCCAGTTCCATCCAGTTGTCGGCCTTCTGCTCGTTTTTCCACTCCTGAATCTTATCGGAGCGCTGGTGGTCGTTGACGTCTTTCAACGAGAGGTCGATCTGCTGGGAGCTCTCGTCGACGTCTAGGACCTTACAGACGACGATCTGGCCCTCACGGACGTGATCGCGGACGTTCTTGATCCAGCCGCTTGCGACCTCGGAGATGTGGATCAGTCCGCGCTTGTCCTCGTACTCCTCGAGATCGACGAAGACACCGAAGTCCTCGATTTCGTCGATCTTGCCGACGACGAGTTCGCCGGGGTCGGGCCAGCCGCTGTATTTCATCGTGACTCGACTGTGTCGATGATCTCGTGTTCGATCTCGGCTTTGCCGCCGGTCGGTCGCGCGAGCGTCGTGCCACAGACGGCACAGGCGACCTCCGAGGAGGCTTTGCCGAAGACGGTCTGTTCGTTCTCGCAGTCACTGCATCGGACGCTGTAGAAATTTCCTGCCATTGAAATCACTCCTGGAACTCGAGTCGGCCAGCGCGCCATCCCTCGCGGAGGTGGGCCTTGCCACATTCACTGCAGCGGTACTTGAGATCGGTCTTCTTGGTCGGCTTCTCGCCACCGGGCACCTTCGAGAAGCGACCGGAGTTCCCGATCGAGGCGCTGTTGCGCCGGGTACGGCGAGCGTCCCATTTCATACCGCTCGAGCGGCCCGTACGGGACTTTTCGACTTCGTGTTCGTGGTGTTCGTTGCAGTGCGGACAGTACGTATTGAATCGGCGTGGCATCTGCATGGTTATCTCACTTGCTGTGGCCTATGACAGCGCTGTTTAAAAACCGTTTGATAGCCGCCGGGCCACCGCCCACGGACGACGACCGGCTGCCGGCCACGGTCGCTGTTAATACTGCCGGACAGAAGTCAATACGAAGTCGGTCGCGGATTCGCGGCCGTCTCCACCGGTGACGGCCGCAGCAGAGCGACCGATCTTCACGTAGTTCTGTCCGACAGTATAAATTGCAGACGAGGCTGCTATTTCCGTCGTCCGGTCCGCGAGGTCACAGTCGCCTCCGAAGCGTTTAATCCGCTCTCCTGTGAAGCAGAGCGCATGAAGCAACTCATCATCCACGGCGATCCCGGCATTCGAAACGGGGCCATCATCCGATACGGGGAGTCGGAAGTGGTCTGTTTCGGGATCAACAGAAACGGCGAGTACCACGGTCCCGATCGGGTCCAGCTCTGGTGTACCGTCGGCGAGGAAGACGAGTACGAGGATTACGAGAAGCGAAACTACGTGCCACACTTCCTCGATGTCGACCACGTCGAGGCCGAGGACGTCGAAATCATCCGGCCGAAGGCCGATCTCGCGATCTGATCGGAAGCCAGTGCGACTCACATCCTGATCCGTGTTCGGTTCGATTTCGTTTCCGACCGCCCGCATCCGCGAATTAGATGGATTCTGACACATCTCTGAATATGTATATTAGTTGCTGTTTTTACACGGCGACCGGAAGATGGAAATCCAAGCCGTCGACAGTGACCGGTACGCTCGAGACCGAATACGACGATGAGTAATTCCCTGTCAGAGGCGGTCCGGATGCGGGTTCGCGCGCTGTGTTCGACGACGCGATTCGGGCAGTTCGTCGGCGTCGGTGCCGTCGGAGCGGCCGTCGACAATGTGGTTCTCGTGTTGTTAGTCGAGGCGACAGTTCTCGGTCCGGTCATCGCGAAAGTGCTCTCTTGGGAACTCGGCATCGCGGTGATCTTTGCGGTCAACGAACGATGGACGTTCTCTGACTACGGAAAGAGTGGACTCCGACCTCTGGGGAAGCGATTTCTGCGTTCAAACGTGGTCCGACTTGGTGGGTTTCTCGTGACACTGGTAGTACTGGCTGTTCTGGTTCGCCGGTTTGATGTCTGGTATGTGCTGGCAAACGTAGTTGGGATCGGTGTCGGCTTCTTCGTTAATTACACCTGTGAGAGCCTCTATACGTGGCAGGTTCATCAGGACTAACGGTAGAAACCCGCATACGGCAGCCGAATCACAACCCTTAACTAGGCGACTCGGGTATGAACAGGTAGCGGGATGGGATAGCCAGGAGATTCCGGCGGGCTCATAACCCGCAGATCGGTAGTTCAAATCTACCTCCCGCTATGTTTTGGCGCGAACAAGTTCGTGAGCGCCAACCATAGCACGGTTGTGGTTTGAGCCAGGGAGCAGCTTCGCTGCGACCGTGGTTCAAATCGAACTCCCGCTCGAGCCGAAGACGCCTCCGCTCGAGACGGGGAGCGTGCCCGACCGTGCCGTCGAAACCAGCACGTTAGCTGATGATTTCGAGTACAGCAGTGTCAACGAGTCCACGAGCAGCAGTATCCGAGCGCGTGAGGCCGACTGCGATCGTGTGCTGACCGGGATCGACCGACCGCCACTCGTCGTCGCTGACCTGAATTCGCTGGTGCCACTGCCGCCGGAAGCGTTTGCGTTCACGCCGCGCGAACGAAAACGCGGCGGGCCGGTCGGGTACCGCTCGAGGCACCTGTGACGCCTCACGATGGCCGTCAACGGTCCAGTACCAGTAGTTCGGTGAGTCCGTTCGAATCCGGATCGGGATCGGGAGCCGATTGTGGAACGTGACCGTGATGTCGACCGGTTCACCGGGCTCGTAGCGCCGTTTGTCCGTCGACACGTCGACGTTGATCGCCCGATGGCGCAGCGCCCGCGGCGTCACCGCGTGGCCGAGTGCCGTCCAGTTGATCGTCCGCGTGCGTGTGCGCTCGTCCGCTCCGCGCTCGCGTGGGCGGGCGTCTCGAGTCATCTTATTCGTCAGTCGATTGCGTCCCAGATCGGGTGGCGTCGGTATCGTCTGTGAACCGGTCGTCGAATCGATGGCAGGCGATCGGATGGGATGCTGGTCCCGGCGTTAGCGCCGGTTCGGTCGTTTCACAGGGCGTCTCGAACGTCGATACGAGTCGAGTCCGTGCGGTCTCGAGGTTTCCATCCGCGGCGGCCTCGAGCGCAGTCGCGAGCACGTCGTCAGCATCTGAATCGGAGAGTTGTCGGGGGATGTCGTAGACGTCCCGGATCGCCGCCGGGCTGGTCTCGCGCTCGTCGGCGTGTGGGAACAGCGCTGCGGGTCCGGCGTCGGCGTCTGCCTCGGCGAGACGGGTTCGCAACGACAGCACGGCGCGGAACTCGTCGCCATCGAGGTCGAACGGGGCGGGCGGAAGTACCCGCGGACAGCGCGTGTGGAACGGACAGCCCAACGGGATGTCGGTCGGCGAAGGAGGGGGTCCCTCGAGAACGATCCGATCGCCGTCCCAGCGGGGATCGGGTTCGGGAATCGCCGACAGCAGTGCCTCGGTGTAGGGATGGGAGGGATCATCGAAGACCTCGGCGGTCGGCCCCGTTTCGACGAACCGGCCCAGATACATCACGGCCACCCGGTCGGCGAGGTGCTCGACCACCGAGAGGTCGTGGGTGATCAGCAGATAGGAAAGTCCAAACCGGTCTTGCAAGTCGGCCAGCAAGTTGAGCATCCCGGCCTGAACCGAAACGTCGAGCGCGGACACCGGTTCGTCGCAGATGAGTACCTCGGGCTCGACGGCGAGTGCGCGGGCGATGCCGATCCGCTGGCGCTGTCCGCCGGAGAATTCGTGGGGGTATCGGGTCGCGTGACCGGCCCGTAGTCCGACGGTCTCGAGCAACTCTCGAACCCGTTCGTCGCGACGCGCCGGCGGTACCACATCGTGAACGTCGAGCGCTTCGCCGACGATCTCGGCGACGGTCAACTGCGGATTCAGACTCGAGAGTGGGTCCTGAAAGACGTACTGGATCTCGCTTCGCAGCTCCCGCAGCTCGGCTCGAGAGCACGCGGTGAGGTCGGTCCCGCGGTAGGTGACCGAGCCGGCGGCGGGCTCGAGCAGTCCGACGAGCGTCCGACCGAGCGTGGTCTTGCCACAGCCGCTCTCGCCGACGAGGCCGACCGTCTCGCCGGCGTGAAGCCTGAGGTCGACGCCGTCGACCGCCCGGACCGTCTCGCCGCGCCCGAGCAGTCGATCGAGAACGCCGTCGGCAGTAGTGTAGTGTGTCGAGAGTCCGTCAGCGCACAACAGCGGCTCGTCATCGCTGCCGGTCATCGCGGCTCACCCTGCTGTTTCCGTTCGCGGCAGTTACTGTCCGCCTCGTCTCGTATTTTCACCTCGTAGTCTAAGCCGGTCTCGAGATCACCGGTGTACTCGAGGCAGGCGGCGACGTGAGTCTCGGGGTCGCCGTCGTCCGGGCGACCCGACGCCGGTTCGACCAGCGCTGGCCGCTGTCTGGCACAGCAGTCTTCCGCGTATGGACAGCGGGGGTGGAACCGGCAGCCTGTCGGTGGGTCCACGAGATCGGGAGTCGTTCCCGAAATCGTTGGCAGGCGCGCGCGGTCGTCTCCGAGTCGCGGCGTCGCGGCCAACAGCCCGACAGTGTAGGGGTGTTTGGGGTCGTAGTACAGTTCGTCGACCGGCGCGCGCTCGACGATCTCGCCGGCGTACTGGACCAGCACTCGGTCACAGAGCTCGGCGACGACGCCGAGGTCGTGAGTGACTAACTGGATCGCCGTCTCGGATTCCGCTGCGAGCTCCGAGAGCAACTCGAGGATGCCGGCCTGAACCGTCACGTCGAGTCCGGTCGTCGGCTCGTCGCAGATGAGCACGGCGGGATCGCAGGCAAGTGCCATCGCAATGACGGCCCGCTGTTGCATCCCGCCGGAGAACTCGTGGGGGTAGTCCGAATATCGTGTGGCCGGCTTTGGGATGCCAACGCGCTCGAGGAGGCCGATCGTCTGATCGCGGGCCTCGCGGTCGCTGACGTCCTCGTGGGTGCGGATCGTCTCGGCGATCTGTTCGCCGACGGTGTAGACGGGGTTGAGTGCCGCGCCGGCGTCCTGAAAGACCATCGCGATCTCGTTGCCCCGGATCGCCCGGAGGTCGTCGCTCGAGAGTTCGCGAACCTCGCGTCCGCGAAAGCGGATCTCGCCGGCGACGATCTCGCCAGCCCCGTCGAGCAGGCGGAGCAACGCGCGGCTCGCGGCGCTTTTGCCGGCACCGCTTTCGCCGACCAGCCCGACCGTCTCGCCGGCGCGGATCTCGTAGCTGATGCCGTCGACTGCTCGGACCACGCCGTCCTCGGTATAGAACTGAACGACCAGGTCTTCGACCTCGAGCAGCGCCATCAGCGTATCCGCCTCCGATCGTCGGTCGCATCGCGGTCGGGCTCGATCGCGTCGTTGATGCCGTCGCCGACGAGGTTGATCGCCAGCACGAACAGGAAGATCGCAAGCCCAGGGAAGACGGTGATATGCCAGTCGCCACGCAGCAGCGAACTGCGGCCCTGCGCGAGCATCGCGCCCCATTCGGCGCTGCCGGGCTCTAAGCCCAGCCCAAGAAAGCCAAGCGCCGCCGCGGTGAGGACGACCGTCCCGACATTGAGCGTCGCCTGAACGACGACGGGGGCGACGGCGTTCGGCACGACGTGTCGGCGGATGATCGTCCGATCGGGAACGCCGAGCGCCCGCGCAGCCGTGACGTACTCGCGTTCGCGCACTGAGAGGACTTCGCCGCGCAACAGCCGGGCGTAACCGACCCAGCCGGTGACGGCGAGTGCGACCACGACCGTCCAGTAGCCGCTTCCGAGGATCGGCACCGGCTCGAGGATCGGAACGATCGCGATCGCCAACACCAGAAACGGGAAGGCATAGAGCACGTCGACGACCCGCATGATCGCCTCGTCGATCCAGCCGCCGAAATAGCCGGCGATCGCGCCCAGTGGGACGCCGACACAGAGCGCCAGCCCGACGGCGACGAGGCCGATGCTCAGCGTGTACCGGCCGCCGACGAGCACCCGTGAGAACTGGTCGCGGCCCGCCCAGTCGGTTCCGAACGGATGTGCCGGCGAGGGTGGCGCGTTCGCCGGTCCGACGAACATTGCGGCCGGATCGTAAGGGGCCAGCGAGAACGGCTGAAGCGTGATCGTTACCTCGGTCGTCGACACCGTGATCGGCCGGGCGAAGACTGCGAGCACCGCCATGACGACGAGGACTGCCAGCCCGGCCATCCCCGACTGGTTCCGGCGGAACCGACGCCACGCGTTCTCGAGGCGGCGTCCTGGCTGACGGAGCGTCGACGCACTCATCGTCTCTGTCTCCGCGGTTGTCGCCGGGCCGGCACCGGAATCCGCCGGTGTCGCGCCGTCAGTGTCGTCGTCATCGCTCGCGTCGTTGTCCGATCGGTTTGCATTGGCATCGTCGAAGCCGACGATGCGAATTCGGCCACGTTCGGTGGTGTGTCGGTCGTTCATCGTCAGTATCGAATGCGTGGATCGAGGATCGCATAGATGACATCGACGAGCAGATTCGCGAGGACGATCGCGACGCCGATGAGCAGGACGATCGCCTGAATGAGAGGGTAATCCCGCCGGAGAATCGACCGCACCAGCAGCCGTCCCATCCCCGGCCAAGAGAAGATCCCCTCGACGACGACGGCACCGTCGACCAGGAACGCAAGCTGGAGGCCAGCGATGGTGACGACCGGCAGCAAGGCGTTTCGCAGGACGTGTTTCAGGACCACCGTCCGTTCCGGGAGCCCCTTCGCACGCGCGGTCGTGACGTACGGCGCATCGAGTTCCCGTCGAATCGACGACCGAAGCAAGCGCATGACGAGCGCGGCTGCGGCCGTCCCCAGCGTGATCGTCGGTAACACGAGAAACTTCGCCGTCGCAATGCTTGCGAGCGGTGCGTCCGGCGGGATAACCCGAACCCAGCCGAGTCGGACGCTGAAGACGAACAAGAGGATAAGTCCGAGCCAGAAGTTCGGCGTCGCAATGCCGGCCAGCGCAGCGATCCGCCCGAGTTCGTCAGCCGGTTCGCCAGCCTTGACGGCAGTGACGATCCCCGCTGGGATTCCGATCGCGAGCGCGAGCAGCCACGCCGCCCCGCCGAGTGCCAGCGTCGCCGGGAGTCGGCTGCCGATCGTCGCCGTCACGTCGCGACCGGTGACCGGCGACTCGCCGAACTCGAGGGTGACTGCATCACGCAGCCACAACAAATACTGGTTCCATACCGGCTGACCGAGGTGATACTCGGCCCGGATCGCCGCTTCGGTCGCGGGGCTGACGTCTCGAAAACCTACGAGCGCGTCGACCGCATCACCTGGCAACAGGTGGACGAACGAGAACGTCAGTACGGAGACACCGACTAAGACCGGTACCGTGATCGCCAGCCGTCGACCCACGTATCGACCGAGCGACATCTATGTCAGGTGGAACGAACGTACTCGTTTGCGATTTCTTGCTGGAACGATTCGCCCGCGTAGTCCTCGAGCAACGGCGAGACCGGGCTATATGCCAGCTGTCCGATTCCGTGATAGACGTTCTCGAGGGTGCGCTCGCGCGGAACCAACATGTTACAGCCGCGGCGAACCGATGGCTCAGAGAACGGTGGCAGATAACAGGGGTAGAGAATCATATCGAAGCCGCCGCTGACGCGCCGACCGACGCCATAATCGTCGTTCTCTTCGAAATCGCTGAGACTCGCCGACGGCAGGTTGTAACTGAAGTGGAGATCACCGCGCTCGAGCGCTGCCTGTCGGGACGATTGTTCGGTGATTATCTCGAGCGTGACGGTTTCGATCGGTGGGGTCGCGGGGACCGCCTCGTCGCCTGTAAACCAGTGGTCGTCGAATCGGCGCAGTCGCCAGTGGTTGCCGGACTCGTGTTCGACGAACCGATACGGGCCGGTCCCGATCGGTTCTTCCTGAAGATCGAGTTCGCCGTCGATCGCGGCCAGCGGGACGATCGCGACGTTGAACAGTGCTGTCTCGAACGGGCCGTACTCCCGCTTGCAGTTGATCTCGATCGTGTGGTCGTCGATGATCGTACTGCTCTCGTACCAGTCGTAGACGTCGCTCTCCCGTGTCGTTCCCTCATAGCGTTGGAACGAGCGCTTGACGTGGGTGGCGGTAAGTTTCTCGCCGTTGTGAAACTGGACGCCTTCGCGGAGGGAGAACCGATACGTCGTCGCGTCGAGTTGCTCCCAGTCGGTCGCGAGCATCGGCTGGACCTCGCCGTCGAAGTCGATACCGACGAGTTGCTCGTAGACGAGCGCTGTCGCCTGACTCGAGACGGTGCCGTTTATCTTGACAGGGTCGTAGTTGGAGACATCGCTGCCGAGATCGCCGACGAACTCAGTTTCGTTCTCGAGGTCGGTGTAGACGCCGGCCCAGGGGGCGTACACCGCGTAGTATGAGCCCGGCTGCAGCGGGTACGTCTGCCAGTCGCTGACGACATCACCATCCCAGACGTGGGTGGCCTCGCGAAACCGGACGAACGATGCTGGCGAGTCCGAGACCAGTTCTTGTTGGAGGTTCCGATAAATCTCGACACGGTCGTCGGAGTCGGTTTCGGTGAGTCCGGCGTCGATGTACTCGTCGACTGTTTCGTTTTCGTAGTGGCCGACGTTGAGCCCGTTTGGCGTCTGGTACTCCGAGTGAAAGAGCATGGTGACGTAGTTGCTGGGATCCCAGCCGCCGGTCCAGCTCGCAACGAAGATGGCGTTTTCCTCCGTGTCTGCCGCAGAAAGCATCGACTCGATGTGCGAGCCGAAATCCCGCGATTCGATCTCGACGTCAAAAAAGCCGGTTCCGTTGAGTTCGCTCTGGAGGAGCTGTGCGAACCGGTTTCGCTCTTCGCCCTGCGTGATGGCGATCGTCGTTTCGAACGGCGGCTCGATGTCCGCTGTGGCAAACCCCTCCTCAATCAGCTCCGTGGCTGGACCGTCGGCCGTGGCGCTATCGAAGCTGAGACAGCCTGCCAGTCCTGCAACCCCAAGAGCCCCCGCACGCGTCAGAAATGAACGCCGCCGCAGCCGATTGTGTTCACCTGACCCGACACTATTCCCTGCCATACGCGTGAGATTCTGATTCTGCTACCATATTCCTTGTGTTGGGCCGACACGGACCGATTCAACCGCCGGCGGCGAGTCTTGGCGCTATTCATCGTTTGAACTATACATCCACAGCGGACAATCCAGCCTCTCGCCTGCGTTCGATCCAGCGGCGGTCGCTGGAACAGGCGTCGACACTCGTTTACTGATCGCCTTCCTCGTCGACGATGACGACCTCACCATCGACGACGTCGACGTTGATCAGTGTCTTGACGTCGTAGCCGGCGTCGTCGACTTTGTTTTCGCCGCCGACCTTCTTGATAACGGCGACCGTGTCGATGACCTCCGCACCGATATCGTCCAGTGCGGTGAGCACCGCCGCGAGCGTCCCGCCCGTCGAGAGTACGTCGTCGATGACGAGCACGCGCTCACCCTCGCGGACGTCGTTGATGTACATCTCGTTTTCCGAGTAGCCGGTTTGCTGAGAGATCGCGACCTCGTCTTCGAGCCCGTACTCGCGCTTTCGGATCACGGTCAGCGGGATGTCGGTCATCAGGGAGACGGCCGTCGAGATGTGAATGCCCATCGCCGCGGGCGTGACGATCCGGTCGACGTTCTCGAGTTCGGCCTTACGGATGATCCGGATGACGATCTCCCGCAGCAGGCCGGGCTCGAGTTTGGGGAGGCCATCGCTGATCGGGTGGACGAAGTAATGATAGCCGTTTTTCTCGATGATCGGCGCGTCGAGGAGGGACTGCTTGAGTTGATCCATGTCGTCGGTCGGACGGTCGGAGAGTAAAAGTTGACGATCCGGCCGAGTGAGCCTCCGAGCGGCGGGATGTGTTTGCTGCCCACATGATCGCGAGTCCGGGCTGGCCGAGTTGCACGCCGGCAGTCGTCACTCGGTATAGCTGAGCTCCGGCGGCTGGTCGCCGTGTCCGAGGCGCATGTTCCGCTCGTAGTAGATGTGTGCGACCGCCGTGACCGTGAACGTCCCCGCAATGACGGACAGCCAGGCTAGATTCGAGAGGTGGGTGAGCGGATAGATCCCCAGCCAGAGTGACGCAGCCAGCGCACAGCTAATCGCCCCCAGCGAGAGGTACAGTTCTCGCCACGCGAACTCTCGTCCGGAGACGATCTCGAGGTAGACGCTGATGTCTCGCGTTCGGTCGGTTGACTCGATGAGGCCCAGATCGGAGTCGAAGCGGAGAATGCCGGTCGAATCCATCTTCGGAAGATGGGTCTGTTGGAGCGTCGTATAGACCCGCTTTCGTTGTTCCGGCGTGACTCCCTCAAGTGTCGTCTCGTACTCCCAGGCGGCGACCTGCTGGGCGAGGTCGCCGAGTTCGATCGGTCGGTTGTCCTGTTTGAGAAACTGCACGACGTAGCGCCGTCGCTGGTTCCGAAGGACTTCGAAGATTTCGCCTTTCGAGAGCGGTTCGTCGGTCGTGTCGTGGTCGTTACCGTCGGCCGTCGAAGCGTCGTCAGTCCGTAGCTGTTGTGCCACCTCAGTCACCTCCCATTGCCGGACCGACCCGGCCTCGCACTCCCCTTTGATCAGGTCGAATACTCATTAGTTCGAACGAATGAATTCTACCCATATAATTGTCTTGACGGGCTTGTCGAGTGCGGTGGTGTTACGAGGTCACGGCCCGGCCACACGGCGAGTTACATTTGTTGATCTATGGACATAATTCCCCATTCCGACCTTAGCTGCCCGTCGACCCGACGCCGAGCATCGCTGCGATCGAGTCGGCGATCTCGCCGCCTAATCCAGCTTTCGTCCCCTCGTAGCGAGCAGCGTCGTTCGCGTGAACCAACAGGGCACGCGTCGTCTCCGACCCCATCACGCTCGCATCGTTGGCGACGACAAAGGCGAGGTCGGCCCGCTCTAAGGTCCCTCTAGCCTGCTCGATCATCGACGCCTCGTCGCCCGATGTTTCGGCCTTGAAGCCGACGATCGGCAGCTCAGGATAGTCAGCGCGGATCTCGTCGATGAGTTTCGGCGTCGGCTCGAGTTCGAGCGTGAGATCCTGCCCCGAACGCAGCTTCTCGTCGCTTGCCTCGACGGTGTAATCGCTGATCGCGGCCACCGAGACGAGCGCGTTGGCGTCATCGCAGGCCTCGCGGGTAGCCGCGAGCATCTCCGCGGCACTTTCGACCTGTCGAACCGCGGCGTAGGGCACGTCGGGACCGTCGTGGACGAGCGTCACGTCCGCGCCGCGGACGTAACAGGCCTGTGCGACCGCGCGGCCCATCTTCCCCGACGAGCGGTTCGTAATGACGCGGACGGGGTCGATCGACTCGCTGGTCGCCCCGCTGGTCACGACGATGTGCTCGCCTGCAAGCGGCTGGTCGCCAGCCGCGCGGGCCACATCGGCGACAATCGCCTCCTCGCTGGCGATCTTGGCCTTGCCTTCTTCGATGCGCGGGTCGACGAAGTCGACGCCCCACTCGGCGACGGTGTCGATCGCCTCGAGCACGCCGGGGTGGTCGTACATCGGTTCGTGCATCGCGGGGGCGATCACGACCGGCGTATCGGCACCGAGTGCGGTCGTGGCACACGTCGTCACGGGCGTGTCGTCGACGGCACCGGCGATCTTGCCGACGGTGTTGGCCGTCGCCGGCGCGATGAGCAAGACGTCGGCCCAGCCGTCGTACCCACAGAGGTCGACGTGTTCGACGCTGCCCGTGATCTCCGTGACCACGTCGTTGTCGGTAGCGAACTCGACCGCCCAGGGGTGGATGATCCCCTGGGCGCTGCCAGTCATCACCCCGCGAACTGTGGCACCCTGGCGTCGCAACTCGTGGGCGAGTTCGACCGTCTTGACGGCCGCGATCGACCCCGTTACTCCGAGCGCGACGTTGACTCCCTCGAGCATTCGTCTGCTAGTCACTCTCGGGGTGTGTTAAGCGTAGCGAGGCGTCGCCGACTGCACGCCGGCACCCGTTCTACTCTTCGGCCACGAGGTCGACCCGTTCGGCGAGCCACTCGAGGGCTGCGTCGACGGCTGCGGGATCGGTGCCGGTCACCTTCAGCCGATTTCGTCGCTCCGTAGCCGGATAACTGCCGACCGTCACGTCGAAGCGCTCGCGAACGCCGTCGATTGCCTCGTCCATCGTTCCCTCCGGCTGGGGCGTGTACGCGATCCGCGAGACCGCGTCGCCGGCGAACTCCCCGGAGACCTGCTCGAACAGCGCCTGCATCTCCGCGGGCACGCCCGGGAACGCGTAGACGCTCTCGAGCACACAACCCGGACAGAGCCCTTCGGGATTGCGGAGGGGCCGACTGCCAGCAGGCAGCGCTGCCCAGGCGTCGACGTCGAAGTCGAGTTCTTCCGCCGTAACCGTCTCAGGGTCGAGCTCTCGGTAGTTCGCGACGGTCTCGATGACGTCCTGCCGGACGGCCTCGTCGACGACTAGTTCGCGGTCGAACGCGTCCGCGAGCGCGTCGGCGGTGACATCGTCATGGGTGCCGCCGAGGCCACCGGTCACGATCACGGCGTCGACATCGGCCGTCCACTCGTCGATCGTCGCCGCGATGCGGTCGCGATCGTCCGGGATTGTCAGGATTCGGTCGACGGTCGCGCCGCTGTCGGTCAGCCGGGCCGCGAGCCACTGTGCGTTCGTGTTCGCGATGTCTCCGGCGAGTACTTCGTCGCCGACGGTGAGGATGGCGACCTCCATCGACCGAGTCGACGCACGCATTCGGCAAAAGGATACGGTCGCGTCGCTTACTAGCTTAGTCCTGCTCGACGCTTGGGTGCATCGTCGGCACCTCATCAAGCGGTTCCGCGAAGGCCTCGAGCATGCGCGTTCGCGCCTGTTCGTCACGCTCGCGTCGTTCCGCGTCGTCGATCTCCTCACAGCCCGGCGGCACCTCGCGGCCACGACCGGTGAAATAGCCCTCGGGGGCGACCCAGTCGTGATAGAAGTTCGCATCCGAGTCGTGGATCACGGCGAGGCCGACTTTCGCGCCGTGGCCGGCCGCCACGATCGCCTGATGGGGTTCGTCCGCGAGTCGGCCCGCGGCGTAGACGCCGTCGACGGCCGTCCGACCGGCGTCGTCGGTATCGACGAAGTGTTTGCTCCCGCGCTGGATGCGGCCCACGTCCAGTGGCACGAGGTATTCGCTGTCCGACCACGAGGCCGCGATCATGCGCCGTGTTTCGATCGGGTCGCCGCCCTCCGTCTCGAGGACGAAGCCGGCCTCGAGGTCCGTCTCATCAACCGGTTCAGCACGCGTCACACGCCCGAGTTCGAACTTTGCACCGGCATTGCGAGCCTGTTCGCGGGTCAGTTGCAGGTATCGACGGGCGTCGACGCCGTCCGGAAAGCCGGGATAGTTCTCGAGGCTGGCATTGCGTGCGAGGATCGATTCGCCCCCATCAATGACGAGGGTGTCGAGTCCCGCGCGGGCGGTGAAAATCGATGCGGCGAGGCCGGCAGTGCCGCCACCGACGATACAGACGTCTCGCATGGCTCGCGCTTGTCGAGGCCGCGTATAGAAGATTGTCATGCTGGCCGGCGCTCGTTTCGCGACGCACACGGCTGTGCCAGTCCGCACGTGACGGTTGGAAGAGGAGAAACTGCTTATCGTTATACGGAGGCGATAACGAACCCGCTATCGGTTATATTTAAGCCCCCTATCGTGGTGGTTGGTATAATGGCTCGACCAACGGACAGCACGTCTCGTCCGTTTCAGGCGCGAAAGCGGGCGGTGATCAAGACGCTGGGCTATCGGCTCCTGATGGTTGCGGTCACCGTCGCCGTCGCCTGGGTCGTCCTCGGGGACGTACGGACTGCCATCGACATCGGCCTCGTGGCTAACGTGGTCAAGACCGGGACGTACTACGCGTACGAACGCCTCTGGGATCACATCGCGTGGGGGCGTCTCGCGTGATCGAACCTCGAGCCCGGTGACAGCGACCGTGATCACGTAGTGTGTGCGGTTCGTGTTCGAAACTCGTCGTCGGAGCGATGGAGGTAGCCCTTGGCGAGTTGCGCTTCGGCTTGCCGGAGGCGATAGGAAACCGTCGACTGGGGCACGTCGAGAACGGTTGCGAGTTCGCTGATGGTGATCTCTCGTGGCGTCTCGTAGTAGCCGTGTTCGATGGCCGCACGGAGCGTGGCTCGCTGTTCGTGGGGCATCGAGACGGTCGCCAGCGAGTCGTAGTTCAACTGCTCGGCATCGCCGAGACGACCGATGGTAAATCGGACCCCGTCATCGAGATGAGCTTTGGCTTTTTCGGAGAACACGTCGACGTTCTCGTCCGACGGCATGAGCAGACGCCATTCGTGGGCGTTCCCGCGTCGCTGTGACTGAAAGACGAGGCCGAGGTCGAGATGTCTGGCCGCGAGGGCTGCCACGGAGTTACAGGTGTGGAGCCGTTTCAGAAACGAGTAGAAGACGAGTGTCGTCGAGGAGCGCTCGAGAACCTCGTGTTGTCGAACCGCGCCGCAGTCCGTCGTCGTCATCTCCTCGGTCGGCGTCTCTGCCTCGAGTCTGAGGCGCTCGATTCGATCGAGCGCGGTTTCGGGCCCCACGAACCGCTCGATACACCACAGCCGGTCCCGGCGGACGCAACTGGCGATCGAGTCCGAGGACAGCGTTGGATATTCCATGAACGCGTCCATCACGGGATCGACCCCACCCTGATACTCGAGCTCGAAAGTCAGCTCGCGAATGTGGTAATATATCACACGCATAGTTAAATATGTATTATTTATTTTAATGTGGTGTCCACCCTCACCGTAACGTTCGAGGTGGACTGGAAAAATCGTCCAGGTCGTCGCTCGGACGACCGATTCGAGACGAGTAGTCGAACGGCGCTGACGTGTCCGATCGTCACAGCCGCGTCTCGAGGAGGGTTGCGGTTGGTCTGTGCCAATTGAGGATATATGCGGGCCGGAGACTTGCGGTGGTCTATACGATGATCGAACGACGCATGGTCCTTCGGACGGCCGGCACGGTGGCACTCGGAACAGCACTTGCGGGCTGTTCCGGTGGCGAAGACGGCGATCAGAACGCGAACGGGCAAAACGGCGTCACCGACGTCGATGTCGGGCCGGAGAGACGCCTTCGATTCGAACCCGAAGAAATCGAGATCACGACCGGAGAGACGGTCAGATGGACTGCGTTGAGCGAAGGGCACAACGTTACAAGCCATCCGGATGCGTCGCCGAAGTGCGAAAACCCCGACGATGCGGAGCCGTTTACGTCGTACGAGGGAGACGATCACTTCGCCATCATGGCCGTCGACGAAACCTTCGAACACGAGTTTACCGTCCCCGGCGAGTACGTCTACGTCTGCACACCCCACGCCGGACAGGGAATGGTCGGAACGGTGACCGTCTCCGAGTAGGGTTGGTGTGGACCAGCCGATGTTTGATAACATTTACCATGGACAATACATAGCATGTCTCGTCAGCAATCGAACGAGGGGAACGGGTCAGCGGACAGTTCGCGACGCGATCGGTTCGTCGAACGACGGCGATTTCTGATGGCAACTGGGGCGCTGGCCGGCGTCGGCGTGCTCGCCGGCTGTGCAGAGAGTGGCGACAGCAATGGATCGGACGACGGCGGCGGGGATGGGGGGCCATCGCTCGAGGAGCGGTATCCGGGGCTGCGAATCCTTTCCCCGGAGCCCGAGAACGCGGAGGCAGCCGCCAGAGCGACGTATACGGACTACATCACGCCGCGTGAGGAACACTACATCCGGAACCACTACCCGACTCCCGACATCGAGGAGTCTGACTGGTCGGTCTCGCTGACCGGCCTCGTCGACGACGAGGTCGATCTGTCGATGGAGGAGCTCAAACACTCCTTTAGCACTGACTCGGTCACCCACACGATGCAGTGTGCCGGGAACGGCCGGTCGTACTTCGACCCGCAGGTGGGGGGCAACCAGTGGACGTTCGGTGCAGTCGGCAACACCGTCTGGACGGGGACGCCGGTTTCGGAGATTCTCGAGTACTACGGCGCCGAGACGAGCGAAGAGTACTTCCTCACGGTGATGGGTGGCGAACATCCGGAGGGGGAAGACGTCTTCACCCGGTCGATTCCGATGGAGAAAGTGATGGACGACACGTTGCTGGCGTACAACATGAACGGGTCGCCGGTGTCGCCCGACCACGGGTTCCCGGTTCGGCTGCTCGTACCTGGCTGGTTCGGTTGCAACAACGTCAAATGGGTCAACCGGATGCACGTCATGGAGACGATGGTCATCGGCGACGAGTGGGAGGAAGAGGGTGCTCCCGAAGACGGCCAGCGGACCTACACCCACTGGCAACAGTACTCCTACCGGATCGTCCCCGAAGAAGACGACGGCGCGGAACACTACGAGGACATCCCGGTCTACGACACGCGCGAGCAGATGGAACAGACCGACGCGATCAACAACGCCTACATGTACGATCAGGTCGAGAAGTCGCTCATCGGCTATCCGGGCGAGGGTCAGACCGTCTCCCCGTCGCCCGCGGGGACCATCGAGGTCATCGGCGTCGCGTGGGCCGGCGACGACGGCCTCGAGACGGTCGAGGTCTCGACCGACGGCGGTGACTCCTGGGGTGAGGCCGAGTTCTTCGGCCCGGTCGATGGCAACGCGGGCTGGCGACAGTTCCGCTACGTCTGGGAAGGCCCGTCGACGGGCGATCACACGCTCGCCTCGCGGGCGACCGACAGCCGGGGCTACACACAGCCAGCGACGGTCTCCGACCCGGACGACCAGCTCCGCAGTATCGAGGACGACCAGTATCCATGGTGTCAGGGTGGCTACGGCAACAACGCCTACATGCCCCACGCCGTCGACTGCACCGTCGAGGAGTCATGATCGAACCCGGCCACATCGCCATCGTCCATCTGACCGGTCGCCTCGTCGACGGTCCGGAGGCAGGAGAGGTGTTCGAGACGACCGACGTCGACGTCGCCCTCGAGGAGGGGATCTACCACGACACCCGCGATTTCAAACCCCTCGAGTTCCGCGTCGGCGAGGGGCACGTCCTTCCGGGGCTCGACGAAGCCGTCCAGGGGATGGCCGAAGGCGAGCAGAAAACGCTCGTTCTCGAGCCTGAATCGGCCTACGGGACCGTCGACGAGGACGCCATCGTCACGATCCCTCGCGACGAACTCGAGGCGCGAAGCGAGACAACGGCGGAGGTGGGTGAACTCGTCGAGAGCGAGCCCGGCGAGATCGGCTGGATCGTCGACGTGGCTGACGAGTCTGTAACGGTTGATTTCAATCACGAACTCGCCGGCGAACGCGTGGAATTCGAGATCAGTGTCTTGGAGACTCACGCTGCCGAGACGGGTCACAATGTCGATCCCGTTGACGGTGTCGGGATGTCCTGATCGGTCTCGTCCGTCACGCAGGGTTGGCGTACGGGGTGATATCGGCGGGCCGCTGATCGGTCCGGTGATCGCCGTCTCGGAACCGCCGGTCTCGGTCTCCGTACTGCGTGCGTTATCGAGTGCCGTTTTCGACTCGCCATGTGCGAACACGCACCATACCTTTGGATGGTGGTATCGAAGCACGGGTTATGTTCGCCGCCGTTGTGTTCGTGATCGTCCTCGCGATCGGTCCGTTTCTCGGGCTTCGAGCGTACGCTCGGCGCGTCGAGGCGATGGACGCACCGATCGAAGACCGCCTGCACCGCCTCAATCGCATCCAGCAGGCGGCCGGGTTCGGATTGCCGGCTCTCGCGCTGCTGGGTGTGTACGCGTTCGGACTGATGGATCGAGCGACGGCTCGCGTCGAGGCGGCAGGGCTCGACCTGTTCGGGATCGCCGTCCTCGAGTTCGCCGTGACCGTGCTGGTCTCGTTTGGCGTCGTCGCTATCCCGCTCGTCTCGATGGCACTCGGAACGTATCCGACGGTCCGCGCGCTGCGGGCGACGACGACGTCGGCGTGGCGAAGCGTCAGCCGAGTGGTTACCGTCCTGACGATCGCGGTCGGCACGGCAGCGCTCGGAATCGGCGGATTCCTCGCGCTTGTCTCGGCCGTCGACGTGTCGCGTCTCGTCCTCGTCGCCGCGCTCGGCGTCCTCGTCTTCGTCGGCTTCGGCCTCTCGCCGTATCTACTCGTCCTTACGCGGACGCACGACTCACTCGAGGGCCAGCGCCGCGAGCGCGTCGAGCGCCTCTGTGACGCGGCGGGCTACAGCCCCCGTAGGATCTACCTGCTCGATGGCGAGTCGACCAAGACCGCGACCGCGCTCGTCGCCGGCACCCTTCCCGGGCTGCGATACGTTTTCCTAACTGACTACCTCCTCGATGAGTGCGACGACGACGAACTCCGGGCGATCCTCGCCCACGAGTTCGGCCACGTCGCGGGCCGTCATCTCTGGCAACGCGGCATGCTCACCGTTGCCGTCTTTGGCGCCTGGGCGCTCGTCGCCCAGCAGGTCGGGTTCGGCTGGTTGGCGGCGACGTTCGGCTTCGTCGGCTACTTCGTTCCGCTTATCGGGGTCTACGTGCTGTATCGCGTCTTCCTGCTGGGCGGACTCGCACGCTGGCAGGAGTTCCGTGCGGACGCCTACGCGGCCAGTACGGCCGGTCGCGAGGCGACGGTCGCCGCCCTCGAGACGCTGGCCGACGCGAACGACGTTCGACTCGAGGCGGGATTGCTCTACAGTCTCGCGACGCATCATCCGCCGATCGCAGCCCGCATCGACGCGCTCCGAGACGACGACCACGGGCGATCGCGACCGGCCTCGAGCGACTGACAGCCTGCCAGCACCACGAGGCATATGCGACCGATTGACAGCAATCCTTACGTTTGAACGGCCCCTAGCACGGGTGTGGACAGGATTCTCCTCAGTACGCTCGCCCATCGCCCACCAGAGGAGGTGTTCCCGCACGTGCGCTCGTTCGCCGACTATCCGCGGTACACGGACCACCTGAAAGAGGTTCGGATCAACGGCGACGGAGGCATCGGTTCGGTCTACGACCTCACGCTGACGTGGTGGAAGCTCAGCTACACCGCTCGCTCGGAGGTAATCGATATCACCCCGCCGAAATCGCTCGAGTGGCGGCTGGTCAATGACATCGATGCCCGCGGCGAGTGGCGCGTCGAACCGGAACCAGAGTCGGCACCGGCGGACGCCCCGACGGCGAGTCGGATCTACTTCGATGCCATCTACAACCCCTACTCGGCGGATACGAACGCGATCGCGCTGCCGCGGTTCGTCTCGCTGGACTGGGTCGTCGACAAGGTCGAGCCCAAACTGCTCGCGGAGGCGGAAACCGTCGTCGAGCGACTGGTCGCCGACATCGAAGGCCAGCGGCGTGACGTCGAATTGACGGTCCACGAGATGCCCTGATCCTCCCACAGTAACCGTTTGCCGGCAGCCCCCGGCCGGTCGGTTCACGGATCGAGTGCAGGGCCAACCGACTTACTGGCGGGGCCCGATACCGATCATATGAGCCGGAGCCGCGCCGTTTCGCGTCCGCAATCGCCGCGGGTGAGCCGCCGGTGCGCGTGATCGTCGTCGGTGCGGGACAGGTCGGCTCGAACATCGCAGCCAGCCTCGAGCACGACCACCACGTCGTCGTCATCGACACGGACCCCAACCGGATCGAGGCGATCACGTACTCCCACGACGTGCTGACTGTCCAGGGTGATGGCACCGCCATCGAAGCGCTCGAGGAGGCCGGCATCGAGAACGCGGAACTGGTCATCGCAAGCACCGACATCGACGAGACGAACATCGTCATCTGCGGGGCGGCGAAGGCCGTCGGCGATCCGTTCACGATTGCTCGCGTCAAACAGACCGGCCTCTTGCGGACCTGGGAGCGATCCAAGGGGGCGTTCGGCGTCGATTTCATGGTCGGGACGAATCTCCAGACCGCCCAGACGATCGTTCGGATCGCCGGCCTACCCGGTGCACACGACGTCGAGACCTTCTCGGATGGCCTCGTTCGGATGGCCGAGTTCGAGGTGATGGCGGACAGTCCCATCGCTGGCGAGACAGTGTCCGACGCCGCCCGCTACGAGTCGCTGACGTTCGCCGCACTCTTGCGTGACGACGATGTCATCGTTCCGGCCGGTGAGACGGTCATCAAGGCCGACGACGCAGTCGTCGTCATCGGTTCCGTAGAGAGTGTCCGTGCGTTTGCTGATTTCGTGACGCCACCTCCCTCGCTCGAGGATGTCCGCGAGATCGTCATCGTCGGCGGCGGCGAGATCGCCGCACAGACGGCCCGACTCTTCGAAGCCGAGGGGATCGACACGCGACTCATCGAACGAGATCCCACGCGGGCGCGAGAACTGGCAGAGAACCTGCCGAAGACGCTGGTCTTACAAAGCGATGCGACCGATATCGACTTTCTCGTCCGCGAACACGTCGACGAGTCCGATCTCGTCGTCGCCGCCCTCGACAGCGACGAAAAGAACCTGCTGGTCTCGCTACTCGCAAAGCGGGTCGGCGTCGAGCGAACCATCGGCGTCGTCGAGGCCGGCGAATACGTCGACCTCTTCGAGACGGTCGGACTCGATGTCGGCGTCAACCCCCGTCTCGTCACCGCCGAGGAGATCACCCGCTTTACCCGCGCCCGACGAACCGAAAACGTCGCGATGCTCGAGTCAGACCGCGCCGAGGTCCTCGAGATCGAGGTCGACCGCGATAGCGTGCTCTTCGAGACGCAGATCGAGGACGCGATGGCCGACCTCCCGGATGGAATCGTCATCGGGGCGATCACCCGCGATGGGGAGCTGATCACGCCGCGAGGCGAAACCGTCGTCGAGGGCGACGACCACGTGGTGGTCTTCGTCGATACGAGAGTGATCGACGCAGCGACCGCCGCGTTGTAATAATCAGTCGGCGTCGGCGACTCGCTCGCCGACCGCGAGGCCGGTTCGGAGCGCGGCGTGGATACGGCCCTCGCCGGCGACCCAGTCGCCGAGACAGTACAGCCCCGCGCGTTCGGCGCGCTCGAGGGGCTCGCGGGAGACGCCGCCCTCCGGGAGCGCGTACCGCCAGCCCTGGTGGTCCGTCCAGTCCGGCTCACGCAGGCGCTCGTCACCGACGAGATCGGCGGTCAACGCCGCGAGTTCCTCGAGGGATTCGGATGGTGGCTCGTCGTAGTGGTCGACCGACCACTCGTGGGCGGCCTGGACGACCAGCAGCGACTCGCCGTCGGGGACGTGACCGGGTTTGCACTCCTCGCGGCCGACCCAGCCCACCGCGTGGGCTTTGTCCGAATTCACGAGCGCGTAGTAGGGGCGCTCGAGTTCGAACGGGTAGTGGAAGATTCCAGTCCAGACCGTCCGGTAGGGGACGGCGTCGACGGCCGACAGGAGGGCATCGCGAACGTCGCTCTCCCAGTTGGCCCTCCGCAGCAGGTCGGCGGTCTGGGGGGCTGGCGGATTCAGAAGCAGGGCATCGAAGGGACCCCAGCGGGTTCCGGAGGCGTCCTCGAGTCGCCAGGCCCCACCCTCGTCGTCAGCGTCTCGGATGATCGACTCGACGCGCGTCTTCCGGTGGATGGTCGCGTCGGTGCGCGCGAAGAGCCGCTTTGCGATCTGGGTCAGTCCCTCTCGGTAGGTCCACTTGTGTTCGTCGCGGCCATCGCCCGGTAACACGTTGCCCTTGCGGTCGAACGTCCATACAGGGTCAGTGATGTCGACCAGTCCCTCGGTGTCGAGCGTCTCCGTCAGCAACTCGACGATGCGCTTGTCGTCGGATTTGACGTAGTTCGCGCCGTAGTCGTAGACGATCCCGTCGCGGCGTCTGGTCGCAGCCCGTCCACAGAGCCCGCCGGATTTCTCGAGGACCGTGATCTCGACGTCTGCGAGCCGCTCTTCGAGGGCATACGTCGCGGCCGCTGCGCCTGCACCCGCTCCGACGATTCCGAGTCGTGTCATAGTCGAGGTCGGGGCTCGAGCACTGAAATACTCCGGCCAAACCATGGCAAAGCGCACCTGTCGTCGGCATGCAGGCCGGTCGCCCGGGTCTTACTATAGTCGCTACTGAAAGTCAGTGCGCACCCGATCGCACGAGGACTGTGCGATCGGTGTGTAACTCGTTTCAGTTGTTACTCTCGCGTGCCCTGTCGATCAGGCTGTTTGCACGTTGGCGAGAAACCCCACCGCTGACGGCGGCGATCTCACACGTCGCTGCGCCGTCGTGCAGACACTGGCGTTCGTAGACGTCGAACGATTCGCCGTAGTGATCACCGATCCCGTCAATCAGTCCCTCCGCGACATCACAGAGGCCCCTCGCGGAGCCATAGCGGACCACCACGACATCGTCGTCGACCCGCGTTGCTGTGATGGCCGGTGGATCGTACTCGAGTGAGTCCCCACGGCGGAGCGCTTCGTGGATCGTTCCCTCGACGTTCTCGATGAGTTCTAGCCCGGTCCAGGACTCGTCGATGTAGATGCCGTACATGTCGACGAGTCGCGGCACGATCGACCGGCCGAACGCTCGGAGGAGGTCCGACTGCTCGAGTCCGGAGACCGTCACAGCTGCGTCGACGAGCGCGATGAGGTCCTCGTCGGGATACGCCGACAGGGGAAGGTACTGCTTGCCACTGACGCCGGCTTCGTTGCAGATCCGGTCCCAGGTTGCTTTGTTGTACGTGTCGACGACGAACTCCTTCAGTGCCGTGAATATGATACCGTGCATGTGTACGTGTCTCGTGTCTAGACCGGATCGTCAATGGCCGGGACGCCCGCCAGAAATGTCAGGTATAACATTCTCACTCCAACGGTCTGCGCTGAACAGCATGTGACGGGGCTCGTGACTGTTATCGTTGCAATCAGGTCTTATAAGGATATTCCTGGGCGGTATGATATTATCAAACACCTATCACACTGCCTGTGTTATCGTCGAGACGGTGGCCGTCACCGCAGAAGGTCGTTCAGCCACCGATACGGCCGTGGGAGCTGGAAATAGCGTTTCTGCTGGGCCTGTACCCACCCGATCGTCGTCAGGCTGCCGGCGGCCAGCGGCGCGAGCGACGTGGTTCCGGGCAGCACGAGACTGCTGCCGAGAATCGCGGCGGCCGTCGCGAACCCGGCAATCGTATACAGACGCGTGTATGCGACGTCGGTTCCGTTCCGCCACGCGACGGCAAACAGGGTCGCGCCAGCCCCGAATAAGGCAGTGAGAAAGACCGTATGCAGCCAGTAGCCGATGTCTGGGCTGAGATTCGCGAAGGCAAGCGAAACGGACGACGCGGACGTCGCAGTCCAGTACAGCGAGTGTGTCGGTGTGGTAATCGCGAGCGTAATGTCGATCCCGGCGAGGAGGGCAGTAGCGTGATAGACGAGTCGCCGACGGTTCAGCAACGGCGTGCTACTCGCCGTACTGGCAAACAGCAGCCACCCTAGCCCGGACAGAACCGCACCCAACGTCGCAATGCTGAAGAAAAACCCTTTCACGATCGGCCGCGGGTCGAGCGCCTGCGCAGCGAACAGCCCGTTCCAGACCCCGACGCCCATGAGAAACAGGATATACGACAGGCCGTTATCGCGGTTGCGGTACGCGATCCCGGTCGCCAGATACGGGTAGGTCGTGAGGACGATGAGACCGGCCCCTGCAATGAGCAATACGGACAGCAATTGGCCGGAATCCATACACCCAGTCCCGTTTCAAATAACTTGTATATTCTGACGTGCTGTCGGCACGACGAAACCGGTGACGAGCACGCCTGTGGCGGATGTCGGTGCGACTGCGTGCGTATCGATCGAACGGCTTTTGCAATGCCGGCAGGTAGGGGCGAGCAATGGACGTACTGATCGTCGGCGCAGGGTCGATGGGAACGTGGTTCGGCGCTGCCGTCGACGCCGAGGTCGTGTTCGCCGATATCGACGGCGACGCCGCAGCCGCTGCGGCAGACGCCGTCGGGGGCGACATCGCGGATCTCGAGGGGGAGAGGACCTACGATATCGTCTGTCTCGCGGTGCCGATGACCCACGTAGCCGAGGCGATCGCCGCCCAGGCCACGCGGGCCGAGCGGGCGCTCGTCGACGTCTCGGGCGTGATGGAACCCGCACTCGCGGCGATGGACCGCCACGCGCCGGATGTCGAACGGGCCAGCCTCCACCCGCTGTTCGCACCCGAGCGGGCCCCCGGCTCGATCGCCGTCGTGCGCGATCGGTCGGGGCCGGTAACCGACGAGGTGCTCGCGACGCTCGAGGCCCGTGGCAACGACCTGCTCGAGACGACGGCGGCCGAACACGACGAAGCGATGGAGACTGTGCAGGCGGCGACCCACGCTGCGGTGCTTTCCTTTGCCCTCGCGGCGAAGTCGGTTCCCGAGGGATTCGAGACGCCGATTTACGACGCGCTGGGACGACTCGCGAGACAGGTCACAGCGGGCACGCCGCGGGTCTACGCCGACATTCAGGCGACGTTCGACGGTGCCGACGCCGTCGCCGACGCCGCCGCCGAGATCGCCGCTGCCGACCCTGACGAACTCGAGACGCTGTACCGGGACGCAGCCGCGAACTGGCACGACGACCGCGAGGACAGCGGAGGTGAGACGACGTGAGCGACCACCGCGAGGCCGTGCGCTCGAACGCGAAGTATCTGCGTAACGTTCGACCGATCGATCCCGACGAGATCGCCGACTACATCGAAGGAACGCCGCATCCGGCGGTCGTCAAACAACTCCTTCGCGAGGAAGCCCCCGATCTCGGCTTGCTCGAGCGAGACGACGGGACGTTCGTCCCTGTCGACGACGACCCGGTTCGGCCCCGTCGGGGACCGGTCGAGGCGTTCCCGGCCGACTATGAACGGCGACTCGAGGACCTGCTGGCCGATCGCTACGGCCCGAACTGGTATGATGGTGCCTCCGGCGACCTGCTCCGGTCGACGATCCGCCGGTTCAAAGCCGACTACCTCGACGGTCGCGCCGTCGAGTACGACGACGACGTGGCGGCAGGCTACGCGATTTACCACCTTCCGGGCTACTACGCAGCGATCCAGTACGCGCTCGACGACCTCGCGGATCGGGGGCTGCTGGGCCGAAAGCTCCGGATCCTCGACATCGGCGCTGGCGTCGGCGGCCCCGCGCTCGGGCTCTGTGACTACCTCCCCGAGGATGCGCTCGTCGACTACCACGCGATCGAACCCAGCGCGGCCGCGGACGTCCTCGAGGACCTGCTTGGGGAGACGGGGCGGAACGTCCACACGACGATCCACCGGACGACCGCGGAGGACTTCGATCCGGGTGAGGCCGTCGCCGACACCGGCGCAGGCGATGGGTTCGACCCGACCGCACCCGACGACGGCTTCGACCTCGTCCTCGCCTGTAACGTGTTGAGCGAACTCGACGAGCCTGCCACAGTGGCGCGATCGTACCTCGAGACGCTCGCGCCGGACGGGACGTTCCTCGCGATGGCTCCCGCAGACAAAAACACCAGCGTGGGGGTGCGCGAGATCGAACGCGAGCTCGAGGGGCAGCGGCTGTGGGACCAAGATGCGGTCGCGCCCGCCGAGGACGGTGACAGCGACGGTGACGAGGAGACGGCAGCCGACCGCCGACGCGGCACGGTGACCGTCTACGGGCCCACCGTCCGGCTCTGGCCCGGCGAAACCCCGTCGGATCGCGGCTGGTCGTTCGACGTGCGGCCGGACCTTGCCGTCCCCGGATTCCAGCGCCGCCTCGACGAGGCGACACCGTCCGACGACGCCGACCACGACCCCGGCGAGTTCGTCAACGTGGACGTCCAGTTTTCCTATTCTATGCTGCGACTCGACGGTCGTCGGCGGATCGACATGGCTCTCGAGACCAGCGAGTGGGCGAAGATGGCAGAGATGGAGCGCCACGTCACCAACCGGATCGACCTCGTTGCGGCGAAACTCAGCCGATCGCTGAGCGAGGATGACAACAGTGGCCGTGGCGGTCGGTCGAACCCCATCTTCAAGATCAGCGACGGCAGCGAAGAGATCGATCACTACGCCGTCGTGACGAAGGAAACCTCGCTCAACCGAGCGCTGCTCGAGGCCGACTACGGCGAGGTCTGTTCGTTCGAGCGGATCCTCGCGCTCTGGAACGACGACGAGGAAGCGTACAATTTGGTCGTCGACGAGGAGACGATCGTCGACCGGATCAGCTAATTCGAGTGCCGGAAGCGGTGGGCTTTTCGCGCCGCCGGCCGACCGGCGTGACATGAGCGACGACCTCGAGATCCTGCTGACCAACGACGACGGGATCGACAGCACTGGCATTCGGGCGCTGTACGATGCCCTCTCCGAACACGCCAACGTGACCGTCGTCGCGCCCGCTGGCGACCAGAGCGCCTGCGGACGGTCGATTTCCCACGAAGTCGAGGTCGACGACCACGAACTCGGCTACGCCGTCCACGGGACGCCCGCCGACTGCGTCGTCGCCGGCCTCGCAGAACTCGGCCCGTTTCCCGACCTCGTCGTCGCGGGCTGTAACAAGGGTGCGAACCTCGGCGAGTACGTTCTCGGGCGCTCGGGGACGATTAGCGCGGCCGTCGAGGCTGCCTTCTTCGACGTGCCCGCGATCGCGACGTCACTGTACGTGCCCGTCGACGACACCCCGTTCGAGGACGTCGAGGTAGCGGCCGAGGACTACGCCGAAGCGACCCGCGTCACATCCTATCTCGCCGAGCGCGCGCTCGAGGCCGGCGTCTTCGAGCACGCCGCCTACCTCAACGTCAACGTCCCGCTGCCCGACGGCGACCCCGCGCCGCTCGAGATCACCCGGCCCTCGAAACGCTACGAGATGGACGCCGAACGCGACGGCACACACGTCACGCTCCACGACCGCGTCTGGGACGACATGACGCCCGACGCGCTCCCCGATCCGCCGGGAACGGACCGCCGAGCCGTCGTCGAGGGGAAAGTAAGCGTCTCGCCGCTGACTGCACCCCACTCGACGAACCACCACGAGGCCCTCGATGCGCTCGCTGACGACTACGACGGCTTTCGACTCGAGTGAGCTGTCGTTCGCGGTGTCGACGAACAAGTTGGTCGCCGAAAATGATAACTGACTTGCGGGTCGCAAGGCGGCCGCTATTTGATACCCGCACCGTCACGATAGCTACGACATCTCCGACTGACACTACCCATGCCATCCACAAAACATAAAATCAAGGTAGGTGGGCGTACAAGTTGTGACAGACCCAATGGACGGTGATCAATAGATGGTATTCGATGCACTTCGGGCCCGTCTCTCATCTCTCCGGCGCAGTTCGACCGACGAGTCCGATTCGAACGAGTCCGGGACGACTCCGGACACAGACTCGAGTCCGGCAGCCGATGACGAGACGTTGAGTTATGCCGAACAAATCGAGTACGGCGTCGACGAACGCGATCTCCCGGACGAAGACAAGATCCTCAGACTGCTCGTCAAACGCGGCGGCCGCGTCGATCAATCCACCATTCTAGACGAAACTGACTGGTCACAGGATCACCTCGAGGACGTCATCGATCGAATGGAAACTGACGACCAGATCAGCGCCATCACCGTCGGTCGCAAGCGCGTGATCTGTCGCCGCGGCTTCGAACCCAAAGGATACCGGTCACATCTCAACGAGTAAGTCCGTTGTCTCTGGCCTGTTCCGGTCGCTCGTACACGTGCTCGTGACCAGCATCACGGTCACCGTCGGCCGGCGACTGGTACTCCCTCCAGCGCCGCCGCACAGTGGTGTAACTCGAGTTTCGTTCCAGCGGACTTCGATAGCCAGTTTTCAGATACTTGTAGCATTAGCTGAGACCTCTCTTCTAAAAATACAATAACCTACAATAATTGCATACAACCTCGATCGTGAGCGTGGCGTCGATCACCACGATCATTGGCAGGTCGTCGTATTCGTCTTCAGCCACGATCGCGTTCGCGCGCTTGAACATCGGCGAACAGTAACGAACGAAATCGGGTTACGGAGCTGTATGGGATGTCCAATGGAAACGATAGTATTCGTTCTCGTCTGAAATATACATCTCAGTCCCATCTGCAATTGGCATATCCATCTCTCTACGTTCTGCTTGGAGTTGCGCAAGAACGACTTCGCGTTGCTCGAATCCGTCATCTTCGTCCGAAGCGGAGATTGAACCGCCGTTTTTCTGTACTTCGTTGAGTAGTTCCTGTGTCTCTTCGCTCAGTGATGTCGCATCAACGGCGTACTGGTCGAGGAGGTGTTCTGCGAATGCCGTCGCATTCGATGCAATCTGCGCTGCTGAGACACGAATGCGTTCGGCAACTGCTGTTCCCTCCTCCAGTTTGGCGAGTTCGATATATTTGCCGTTGTACTCGAGGAAGCGTTGTCGAATACCATCGAAGAGACGTGAATTCGTCTCACGATCTGGCTCAAGGTATCCAACAGTAGTCGTATTATCAAAGACGATTAATCTCCCCTCGTAAAATTCGAACGTCTCGTGAAGTCGCCATTGGTCGTGTGCTGGGAGGTTCGTAAATGGAAGTACCTCGTCTTCGTCTGTTGGCGACACGTCGTCTGGAAGCTTCGCTCCCCGAGAGGCGCTGTATTTAGGCCCAGTGATTCCTCCCACCGTGAGTCTCTCTCTGGAGATCTCATAGACTGCACTCTCATCTTGGTAGTAAAACGACTCGTCGCTAGAGGAAGGGTCAGTGAGGATTCTGAGTTCTGTTATGGTCTCGAGTTCGACTGTATCTCCCTCAAGGATCGTCGCGATAAGATCGTCAATGAGCAGAGATGGGACGAGGTCGGCTGCTGTTTTCGTTGTGTTGTCCGCAATTTCGGCGTGATTTACGGGCTCGAGGGAAACTGAGTGATAGGACGTTGTCCAGTCAGAACAACCGGCAACTATGGACATTGCACCGGCTGGGAGACCTGCGAGAATCGTTCGGCGGTGCATACCGTCGAGTGTTAGGAGAAATATAAGTGTCTTGTGTAGCTATCCAGTAGATAGAGTGTTCAACAAACCAACTATTTCAATTACGTGTCGATACGCTCGACGAGTTCGAGTTTCCACTGCCCGTCATCGGCGTGGCGACTGTGGATGTGGTGGTTACCGTCAATCTCGCCCTCGAACGCTCGGGTTCTGACGCTCGAGACCTCATAATGACACCTCCCGCGCGCTGCGAGCCGCGCGCGTGCAATCAGCAGCACGGCTGTCGAATCCCGGTCATCCGGTCACCATAGCACTCACACTCGTCGGATTCGACGAGACGGTTCACGGCGATTCACCACCGTGACGACCGGGTGATATTTTCGGATCGGGAATCGATACATCGACGCCAACTGCAGAGCTACGGCTCAAGCGCGCGCGTAGGCATCGACAGTCGCCACAGCGATGGGCACGGTCCTCGTCGTCGCCGAAGACACGTCGGAACCGATCGGTAATATGGGCTCCACAGTGCTCGCACGTCGAGTGGTCGACCGACGGCCACGGTGCGATCGTCACGCCAACAACTCCGCGTTTGCGAAGAGAATCGCATGACACGGCGGGGCCGCAACCCGTTCCCAGTTGGGATCAGATTTCGGTCCCCTCAGACAGACTGTAGAATCCGATGAAAGCGAGAGTACAGCCCACCCTACCGAGGAACTAAAATTAGTTGAGAACCGGGCCGTTTGTGAGTGGGCGCTACAGGATTTGAACCCGTGACAGCTTGGTCCGAAGCCAAGTACTCTGTCCAGACTGAGCTAAGCGCCCTCACCGATTCGTTTCCGACGGATCCGTATAAGTCACTCGATTTTCACCGGTCTCGACAGGGATCGACACACCCATTATCGGTGATTTTCATCCACTGACAATCACCGATGGACGCCTTTGGGACGAGACCTCAGTACCGATATAGACCATGACTGACACCGAGGCCCCGCTGCTGGACGCGGATCAGTCCGGCACCACGCCACTCGAGTTGCTGGCCGACGAGGAGGACGTCTGGACTGCCGTTCCCGCGGACGCAACCGGCGACGAACGAGTGAGCAAATGGCTCGCAGTCGAGGGCGACCTGCTCTGCGATCTCGAGGAGTGGCGCTGAAACGCTGCGCCGCGACAGGATTCAAATACGGTCCCAGCGGCCGATCGGGTAGCAGTCTGTTCTAGAGAGCCGGCGTCGACGCTGTCGTCGCGACGGTGGATCGCACCGTTTAACCAGTGTCCATGACCATGCTCGCGTATGACAGTCGGCGAGACGGGTCGTGGGTTGCTCGAGTTGACGCGGCCGATAAACGTCATCGCGGCGAGCGTGTTGACGTTTATTGGATCGTTCGTCGCTGGCGGCGTGTCTGAAGAGCCGATGGCGGTCGTCGCTGCGGTCGCGGCGACCGGGCTGGCGGTCGGTGCGGGGAACGCGATCAATGACTACTTCGATCGAGAGATCGATCGGATCAACCAGCCCGACAGGGCCATCCCTCGCGGGGCGGTGAGCCCACGCGGTGCGCTGGCCTTTAGCGTCGTCCTCTTTGCTGGCGCGGTCGTCTTTGCACTGACACTGCCACGGTTGGCGATCGGGATCGCAACGGTCAATCTCCTCGCGTTGGTTGCATATACCGAGTTTTTCAAGGGACTGCCCGGCGTGGGAAACGCGATCGTCGCCTATCTGGTCGGCAGCACGTTCCTCTTTGGGGCTGCAGCGATCGACGGCGGCGAAGTCGGGCCAGCGGTCGTGCTGTTCGTGCTGGCGGCGATCGCGACGCTGACCCGTGAGATCATCAAGGACGTCGAAGACATCGAAGGGGATCGCGAGGAGGGGCTGCACACCCTTCCGATCGCGATCGGGGAGCGGCGTGCGCTCGCCATCGCAGCCGTCTTGCTCGTGGCAGCCGTCGCCGCCAGCCCGATCCCCTACCTTCGTGCGGAGTTCGGCGTCGCATACCTGCTCGTCGTTGCACCTGCAGACGCCATCATGCTGGTCGCCGCCTACGAGAGCTTCGAGAACCCGACCGCCAGCCAATCACATCTCAAGTACGGGATGTTTCTCGCCGCGCTGGCGTTTATCATCGGGCGCGTCGCCCTCGAGCTATCGTTCCCAATGTAGTGACACCGCAGGCGCGTGAGCGATCACTTGGAAGTTCGTTCGGATCCGTAATCGATCAGTGAGCGTTCTAATCAAAAGTTCTATATGCCGCTTCGCATAGTTCCACATAACTCGCCGGCTACCGGGTGGGCTGTGGTACCAGCTCGTCGCCACGGCGATGGATGTGAGTATCTCGTATGTATGACCTTGCAGATGTCCTTCCGAACGCCGACCTCGACCCAGGGACGAACGTACTCGTCGCGGGCCCGCCACTGACGGGCAAACGGCAGATCGCCTTCGACATCCTTGCAAGCGGTGCGAACCGCGGTGATGGGTCTATCATCGTTACGACGAAAGACAGTGCTGACAAGGTTCTCGAGGGCTTCGACACCCGCCTCGACGACGAGATCGACCCCGACATCGGCGTCGTCGACTGTGTGACGAAACAGCGCGGTATCGGGACCATCGACAACGATCCACGGATCAAATATGCCTCGTCGCCCATCGATATGACGGGCATCGGGATCAAACTCTCCGAGTTCCTCCAGGAGTTCTACGAAACGCGAAACAACACCGAGAACCGCGTGCTCTTGCACTCCGTGTCGACGCTGCTGATGTACTCGGATCTCCAGACCGTGTTCCGATTCCTCCATGTTTTCACGGGCCGCGTTCAAAGTGCCGACGCACTGGGCCTCTACGTCATCGACGCGACATCACATGACGACCAGACGATGAACACGCTCAAACAGCTGTTCGACGCCGTCATCGAACTCGAGGAGTCGGCCGACGATGACGAGCCCACGATTCGGACGGCCGGGCTCTCGTCGTAAGATCGCGCGGGCGTTACTGACTCCAGCTTCCACCCAGTCGTTGCTCCTGACAGCGCTGAGAGACCGGTATTTTCACACGCAGGGCCCACGAAGGTCGCGTATGGACGACCCACGACGAGCGTTCCTCGAGACGTTGCTCACCACCGCGACACCGTCCGGCTTCGAGGCGGCCGGCCAACGCCACTGGATCGAGTACGTCGAGGAGTTCGCCGACGAGGTGCGGACTGATGCGTACGGAAACGCCGTCGCCGTCCTCGAGGGCGGCGAGCCGGCCGTCGCACTGGCCGGACACAGCGACGAAATCGGCTTTATGGTGCGAGATATCGAGGACAACGGCGCGATTCGAATGACGGCGATCGGTGGCGCCGATCGGACGGTCTCGAAGGGTCAGCATGTCCGCATTCACACCGATGACGGACCGGTTCCCGGTGTGATCGGCCAGACGGCCATCCACATGCGCGACCACGAGGACGAATCGCTCGAGGACATCGACGAACAGCACATCGACATCGGCGTGACCGATGCGGACGAGGCTGCGGAGTTGGTCGAGCGTGGTGATCCAATCACCGTCGAGCAGACGATCAACGACCTGGAAAACGACCGCATCGCAGCGCGAGGACTGGACAACCGCATGGGGGTGTGGGCTGCGGCTGAAGGCCTTCGCCGGGCAGCGAACGCAGACCCCGACGCGACGGTCTACGCCGTCTCGACGGTGCAAGAAGAGGTCGGCCTACAGGGTGCGAAAATGGTCGGGTTCGACCTCGAGCCCGATGTCGTCGTCGCAACGGACGTCACTCACGCGACGGATGCGCCGGGCACGCCTTCCGGCGAGAAAAACGGGATCGAACTGGGCGCTGGGCCGGTCGTCACACGCGGCAGCGCGAACCATCCGCGGGTCGTCGAGGCCGTCCGCGAGGTCGCGTCCGACGCCGACATCGAGGTACAGTTACAGGCCGCAGGGAGCCGAACCGGGACGGACGCCGACGCCTTCTACACCTCACGCGGCGGGATTCCGTCGCTCAACCTCGGCGTACCCAACCGCTACATGCACACGCCCGTCGAGGTCCTCGATCTCGACGATCTCGACGCCACAGCGACGCTCCTCGGGGAGTTCGCGTCGGCTGCTCACGACTTCGAGCTCGCAGTCGATATCTAACGTCGGCGTGCTCGAGCGGCCGTGGCCGCCCTCGTCGCCGCGACCCTGAGACGTTTCACCGTCGCGTCCGTACGCCGTGGTATGACGGTCGACTCTACCGACGAACTCGAGGCCGTACTCGCACACGACACGATCGCCGTCGTCGGCTGCTCGAGCACGCCTGGGAAGGCGGCTCACAACGTGCCGAAGTACATGCTCGAGCACGGCTACGATATCGTTCCGGTCAATCCGTTCGCGGACGAGATCTTCGGGCGTAAGGCGTACGACTCGCTGGCAGCTGTCGACAAATCGATCGATGTCGTCTGTGTGTTCCGCCCCAGTGAGGAAGTCAGCGATGTCGTCGACGCCGCCCTCGAGCGCGACGACGTGAACGCGATCTGGACTCAATCGGGCATTCGTGACAACGACGCCGCGGCCCGCGCGGCGGCCGACGGTCGAACCGTCGTCCAGGACCGGTGTATGAAAGTCGAGCACCGCCGGCTGATTGCCTGAGAGAATCTGCTGTCAGCTAGTGTCGACGTAACTCGTCGCGTCGCTATTCGGCGGTCGCGTCGCTGGAGGCTGTGTCAGACGCTGTGTCCGCGTTCGTCGTCGAGTCGGCGGTATCGGCGTCGGCCTCGACCTCAGCATCGTCGATCGCCGCCTCCGCAAGGATTTCCTCGCCGTCGATCCCCTGCTCTTCTGCGAGCGCGAGCAAGAGCGCGCGCTGTTCGGTGAGCTGGTGGTCCATGCGCGTGACCGTTTCGTGGGTTTCCTCTGCCTTCTTCTCGAGGCCCGTGATCCGCTGCTGGAGTTTCTGGACCTGCTTGTACATCGCTTCGGCCCGATCCGAGAGATTCTGAATCTTCTTTGCAGTGCTGCCGAGTCCCATAGCAAATAGATATGTCGTGGCGCTAATGGGCCTTTTCCCTCTGTCCGTTCGTGGGGCGATCACTGACAACAAACACTGCGATTCGACAGCCCAGGGCGAAGAAATTCCGCTCGAGGGCTAACTCGTCCGACACGAGTGACACCGCTCCGCGTCACAGCCGGTGAATCGACTCCCCGGGTTTCCCCGGTGAACGACATCGTCAGCGCCGACACCGATCGACTCGCCACACCCACGCAGTCGGTCGCTTTTCGAGGCGAAAGGCCCTTAAGTACCGACCGCCTATCCAAAGTTGGATAGGTCGGGCAGTTAGGCCCTGCTCACTACCCGCGCTATGGTCTTTAGCGGGGACCGAACGCCGCAGGCGTCCGGTCAGACCGGCCGGGGCCTCGGGAGCCAACATGGAAGCCTCGTCCGTCGGGGACAGCGGTCTACGATGGCCGTCCGCAGGGACGTCCCATCGTAGTTAGTCGGCGACAGCCCATCAGGCGCGGAAGCGAGCAGTGGACCGCCGGACACCTGTCGCTCGACGGGTCGCGGGGTGGAGAAGGCAACCGAGATTCCCCCGGACGGAACGCCGGGCAAGGGCGGTTCTCCACATTCATACGCAACGACCTTTTACACTGCGCTCAGCGACGGCGACGGCAGCGGTGCTTCCGCACGCCGTCGCGTCGCTCGGTAAAAGGTCGATCAAAAGCGTTCCTCCTTCCGTTCGTTCCGTTCAGTCACTCACATCAGTCGTCAGCCCGCTCGCTCGGCCTGCGGCCTCGCTCACGGTTCTACCGGTAACAGCCTGCCTTTCCCCGAGTCGCGCGACTCTCACTGTCGTTCGAGCCGCGCTCCCGGCTATCGGGTTTGAGACTCGAGTTGGCCGATACTGACTCGAAAACGGTGCGATCGAACCGCGTTATTCGGCCGGCTGGACGACGCTTTGACCGCTGCCGCTCTCGAGGTGGAGGCCACCCTCGAGCGTGCGGACGGGGTAGGGGATGTCGATGCCCTCCTCGTCAAAGCGCCGTTTGACGGCAGTGACGTACTCGCCGCGGATGCGGACGAAGTCTGCTCGAGAGGGGTCTGCGATCCAGAAACGCGACTGGAGGCCGACATCGGACGAGCCGAGTTCAGTCAGCCGGACGGAGGGTGCGGGATCGTCCATGATGTCGGGATGGCGTTCGGCCTCCTCGACGATGATGTCGGTCGCCTGCTGGATGTCGTCGTCGTAGCCGATCCCGAAGACGAACTTCAACCGGAGCGTATCGGCGTCGACGGGGTTTTTGAGGACGTCCTCGGTAAGCACCGAGTTCGGCACCGTCAGCAGTTCGTTGTCGAACGTGCGCACGCGGGTCACGCGGAGGCTAATGTCCTCGACGACGCCCGCATACGTCCCGTTGTCCCACTCGATCCAGTCGCCGATACGAAACGGTTTGTCGGTGTAGATGAAGACACCGGCGACGAAGTTCGAGATCACGTTCTGCATCGCTAGCCCGATCGCGAGCGCGCCGGCCGCTGCGATGCCGGCCATCGAGACGAGGAAGTTCCCGTACCCGGCAAAGCCGAACGCGACCGAGAGCGCGAGGAAGGCGATGCCAAAGCGCGTCAGCAACAACAGCGGGTTCTTCGCGTGCTCGTCGAGGTCGCGCCTGTCGAGGGCTCGACCGACCAACGGCACGAGCACCAGCCGGCCGACCACCCAGATCACGGCGAGCGCGACGACAAACTTGATCGCGCCCTCCGCCATACTGGCCTGTGCTGCGGTCAGACCGATGTCCTCGAGCGCGTTGCCGATCGGACCAAGATTGACAGCGTTCTGAAGCGGGACCACGGTGCCGCTCATCGATACAGCACTGCGGTGTGGCCGCGTGTATCGACGAGTTCGGCGTTGACACGCTCGGCGAGATCTGCCGCTTTCTCGTCAGTCGAACTGCCGGCACGGGCGGCCCGCAGGAATTTTACCTTTACGAGGTCTCTGTCGGTCAGTTGATCGTCGAGTTCGTCGACGACGGCATCGACGCCGCTTTTCCCAACCCAGACGGTAACGTCGAGGTCGTGTGCGCGGCGCTTGCGTTCCTGAGTGTCCATATCCCCTTCTAAGAGAGCGGAGCGGTTTCAATCTTCCCGAACGGCACAACGGGAAACCGGATCGACCGCGTCGACTGTTAGTCGTAGGGATATCTCGCCTGCGCACCGCACTCACAGGTAATGACGACGTGTCCGTCTTGTAGTCTGACGCGAGCGTTGTCTCCCGGTCGAAGATACGCATCACACTCGTCGCACGTAAACCGGCGAAACGATCGCGGCAGTGTCAGGCGGTTTCGCTCCGCGACCCGCCGCGCGAGCCGAACGTAGTAGCGAGCCCGGTCGGACTCGCCCTCTGCTGCTGCCGCTCGAGCGAGGTCGTGAAGGCGCTCGATCCGTTCGGCAGCGATGTCCATGTCTTTCGTTTCGTCGGTGTGCCTATTGATGTTGCGCTCCAGAATGAGATATCTGTTGAAAGGTACCACGAACCAAGTTTGACAATATCGAACAAAAAGTAACTCGAATAGAATGTACCCCGATTGAAAAGATTCTTTAGTGTGACAGCTCTTGGTTTAGAGTGCGCAATATTGTTATATATTAAATGAGAGGAGGTGTTACACAACGATATGAATTGGGTCCCCACTTCCCCTGATACCGGCATCAGCCGTCGTTCGTTTCTGGCTGCCGGTGCAGCGGGAGCGACACTTGCCACAAGCGGCTGTGTCAACAGCGTGCGGAACGTAGTCGGGAAGTCCGCCGACGGACAACTGTCGCTGTCCATTACCACGATACCAGCAGACGCAGACAGGCAGGGCATTCAGATTGCCCGGAAACTCGAGGCGAACCTCCAGCAGGTCGGGATCGATGTCTCGATCGACATGCGGTCGCCGTCGGAGCTACTGAAAGCGGTGCTGATCGAACACGATTTCGATCTCTACGTCGGCCATCATCCCGCCGGATACGACCCCGATTTCCTCTATGAGATGCTCCACTCCTCGTTCGCCTCCGAAGCCGGCTGGCAGAACCCCTTCGGGTTCACCAACATGGTCTTCGATACGCTACTCGAGGACCAACGGCGAGCAGCGGGAGCGCAACGGAAACGGCTCGTTCAGTCGGTTCTGAAGGCGCTGGCAAAGTCCAAGCCCTTCGAGCCGATCTGTCAGCCCGACGAGTATCGCGTCGCAAGCACGGATCGATTCGACGGCTGGGGCGAGGCTAATCTCACGACTCGCCACGGCTACCTCGAACTCGAGCCAGCCGACGACGTCAGCGAGTTGCTCGCGCTGAAAACGGATTCCCGTCCAACGAGTAACCTCAATCCGCTGTCGGCAACAATGCGAGAACGGGATACGATGATCCGGCTGCTCTTCGATTCGCTGGCAACCGTCCACGAGGGCGAGGTACAGCCATGGCTCGCCGAGGATATCACGTGGACGGACGTCGAACCAGCCGACGGCGAGCAAGGGCCGACCCTGACTGCGACAGTCACCCTTCGCGAAGGGTGTCAGTTCCATGCTGACGAACGGCTGGCCGGCGAGGACGAACAGCTATCCGACGAGGACAAACGACTGACCGCAGAGGACGTCGCCTTTACCTACCGGTTCCTCGAGGATACGTCGCTCGGACGAGCGCCAGCCCCCTCGCCGGCACCGCGGTATCAGAGCCACGTCAGCGCAGTCGATCGCGTCACCGTCGACAGCGAGTACGAACTGACGTTCTCGATGAACGCGAGTCGAACGGTCGCCAAACGGGCGCTTACCGTGCCGATCCTGCCAAAACAGTTCTGGCGTAATCTGGTGGACCAGCGGGCGAAAGACGGCGAGTTTACCGCCTCACAGGGACGGTGGATCGCCGCGACGGGCGATCACGTTCCGCCGATCGGCAGTGGGCCGTTCCAGTTCGAAAGCCGGACCGAAGGGGACCAGCTCGTCCTCACACGGTTTGACGATCACTTCACGCTCCGAGACGATGTCGAATTGCCCAGCTCGTCCGTCGAGCGACTCCGCTTCGAGATCGATCCCAGCAGCGCCTCGTCGGTCAGGCGGATCGCAGATAGCAATGCGGACGTGACGGCTTCGATGCTCGACGCCTATACGCTGGATGCGATCCCAGACTCATCGGACATCGAGCAGTTACACCACCCATCGCGGACCTTCTACCACATCGGGTTCAACGTCCGAAATGCACCCTTTAGCAATACCCACTTCCGCCGTGCAGTCGCACAGTTGATCCCCAAGCAAGCGATCGTCGACGATGTCTTCTATGGCTATGCAACCCCGACTGCGACGCCGGTGACGGACGAATGGGTCCCCGAACGTCTCGCGTGGGACGGCGAGGATCCGGTGACACCGTTCCTCGGGTCTAACGGCGAACTCAACGTGGCGGCGGCGAAGGCGGCGTTCGAGACTGCGGGCTTTCGGTATGATGATAACGGTCGCTTGCTTGGAGGCTACTAGAAGCGATGCTCGCCGAGGTGTTGACGCAGCTCGCTCTCGTCATTTCGATCCTGGTGCCGGTGTCGGTCGTCGTTTTCATCGGCCGTGAGCGCCTCGCTCGGACGCGGTCGGAGTGGCGAAGCCGACTCAGAACCGCTGGCCCGGTGATTGCCGTGTTGATCGGCGTGTTACTAATCAACCGCGTCGCCAGACAGACCGCACCGGAGCTCTCGCGGCAGATCGGGTTCCGCCTCTCCGGGGCGTTTTACGAACTCGAGGGGGAGTTCATCCTGATCTTCCAGTCGATCCAGACGCCGGAGACGACGGCGTATTTCTCGACTATTTACGTCTACGGATACACGTTTCTGCTGATCTTCCCGATCATTGCGTACTTTACGCTCCCCGATACCCGGATCTTTCGGCGGCTGTTGACAGCCTACGCGCTCAACTACGCGATCGGTCTGGTTCTCTATATTCTCGTGATCGCGTACGGTCCCCGGAACCTGATGCCCGCCGAGCTCATGGAACGGATGCTGTACAATACCAATCCACAGTACCAATATCTCACGGGCGAGGTCAACACCAACACCAACGTGTTTCCATCGCTTCATACCTCGCTGTCAGCGACTGTCGCAACGTTCGCATGGAAGACGCGGTCGGAGTTTCCGAAGTGGTTCCCCATCGCAATCGTACTGGCGGCAAGCGTTGCAATCTCGACGATGTATCTCGGAATCCACTGGGGGCTTGATGTCGTCGCAGGCACGATGCTCGCGGCAGCCTGTGTCTCCCTCTCTGATCGGCTCGTCGACCGCTGGTCAGTCGCGGAGCTTTCGGAGCAGTTCGCCGATCGGCTGCCCTGGCCCCAGAACCAGGAGTGACACCGACGTTCCCGGTCAGTGGTATCGATACGATTTGTGACACGCCTCTCGGTCTCAATCGGCATCCGATCTCGCGAACATAATACTGTTATATCGTGGCGACGAATCATGGTAGACTAACAACATGAACGGAGGACAGGCCGCCCAAGAACCAGACCGTGCTGGCGCTGACGGCACGCGTCTCAGTCGTCGAGCCGCGATGGCGGCGACGGCCGGCCTGACGGCCTCGGTAAGCGGCTGTGTCGGCCGACTCCGCGATCTCTTTACGCAGCGCAACATCAGACAGCTCTCGCTGACGATCACCACCCTTCCTGCCGACAGCGACAGAGAAAGCATCCGGATCGCGAACGAACTCGAGCAGATCCTCACAACGGTCGGGATCGACGTCTCGTTCGACGTCCGATCCGGGATCGACTTCAACCGTGCAGTGCTGTACGATCACGAGTTCGACATCTGTATCGGCCGTCATCCGGGTGGAACCGATCCTGACTTCCTCTACGAGACGTTACACTCGCTGTATATCGACGAATCAGGCTGGCAGAACCCCTTTGGCTACACCAACCTGGCCGTCGATGATCTCCTCGAGAAGCAACGCCACGCCGACGGGGCAGAACGACGTGACGCCGTCACAAACGCACTCGAGGCGATCGCGACCGAACAGCCGTTCGTTCCCATCTGTATTCCCGAGGAACACCGCTTCGTCAGCACGGATCGGTTTACCGGCTGGGCTGACGGTCATCTCGCGACCCGGAGTGGCTATCTCGGGCTCGAGCCTGCGGCAGACGTCGATACGCTTCGTGCCGTCCACACGGATAGTCGACCGACGAAAAACCTCAACCCGCTCGCCGCTGACTATCGCGGTCGCGGAACGATTACCCAGTTACTCTACGACTCGCTGGCGACCGACGACGCAACCGGAGAGATCCAGCCGTGGCTCGCGGAATCGTGGACGTGGGACGGGTCGGTACTCGACGTTCGCCTTCGAAACGGCTGTGTGTTTCATGATGGCGAGCCGGTGACCGCCGCCGATGTCGAGTTTACGTACCAGTTTCTCGCGGACATGTCCGGCGACGATGACGACCGAGTCGCTCCTACACCCCGCTTTCGCGGCCGGATCGACACCGTCGAGGCGATCGACGTTCGGGACCGCGATCGCCTCGAGCTCACGGTCGATGCGGGGCAAACGGTCGGCGAACGCGCCCTCCTCGTCCCGATACTGCCCGCCCACATCTGGCGCGATCAGTCTGACAGTGCGGTGGGACTTGATAGCGGTGCCCTCGCTCAGGGCACCCCGACGGCGGTCGCCACGAACAATATGCCGCCGGTCGGGAGCGGCCCCTACCAGTTCGTGACTCGAGACGATGGCAACCAACTCACACTCGAGCGGTTCGACGATCACTTTACGCTCCGGACCGGCGTCGAGCGTCCGGCCCCGATGGTCGATGCGTTTACGATCAATATCTCACCGAGCCCGGAAGCGGCGATTCAGGCAGTCGAAAACGACACTGCCGATGTCACGAGCGCAGCCCTCGATACGAATCACGTCGAGAGCGTCGACGAAGAAGGCGGGCAGCAGTTGCTCGAGTCGCCGTCGTGGACGTTTTACTTCCTTGGATTCAACACGCGGAAGGCACCGTTTGGTAACCCCCGGTTCAGGCGGGTCATCGCACGGTTGATCGACAAGGAGTGGCTGGTCGAGAACGTCTTTTACGGGCACGCACGACCGGTTGCGACGCCGGTCACCGAGCAATGGGTCCCCGACAGCCTCGCGTGGGACGGTCAGGACCCCGAAACGCCATTTCTGGGAGCGAACGGTGAGGTAGACGTTGATGCAGCGCGAGCGGCGTTCGAAGACGCCGGCTTCCGGTACGATGATCGGGACCGGCTCCGTGTCAGACAATAATCCTGCCGGGCAACGCGGATCGTACCCGATCACGCTCGAGACAGGATTACGGACTGACTTTCTGGACGCACGCTCGCGTCGTCCACCATCGCAAGACACATGTCGCTCAGCGGAACAGATGACCGGCGAAAACGGGGCGCGATGAAACGGGTCCGTTACTGATCTTCGAGCGCGTCGGCGATGCGCTTGAGGGCGCGGGTCTGATCGCGCATTTCGTCACGGAGCTGTCGAACTTCGCGGACGAGTTCCTCGTTGCTCTCGTCCTGGCCGCCAGCTCCGGGACCACCGGGGCCAGCGCCGGGGCCGCCGCCCATCATGCCACCCATCATCTGGGCAAAGGGGTTGCCACCGCCCATGCCACCGGGACCGCCACCGCCACCGAACGGGCTTTCGGGGGCCTCGCCTTCGCCTTCACCCTCTTCGGCGCGCTTCTCTCGGATCTCCTCGACCCGCTCGCGGAACGATTTCTCCTCGCTGTCGTCGCCTGCGTCTCCGTTGGAATCGGGTTCGTCTGTCATACCATCAGATTCTGCTGCGTCGGGGAAAAGGATTGCCATGTCTCGAATGTCTGCGATGCCCGGGTGCCGGCAGGCGACGGGGTGGTCCACCAACTGGAACAGGGACTACCCAAACGACCCCAGCGACGATTGCAGGTCACGACCCGTGGGCCCTTCCTCGAGGTCGTACCCTACGAGATCGCGCATGTCCACGGCATAGGTCGTCCCGCCGTTTTCGAGGACCAGCAGCCGGCCTTTGACGCCGACGACGGTCCCCGACGCGACCGTCTCGCAGACCGGGCGGGTCTCGAGGTCGAGCCCGTAGTCGAAGTCGAACCGATCGATAACGTCGAACGCGTCAAGGACAGCTTCCCACGATCGCTCGTCGACGGCAGCAGCGAGCGCGGCCACCTTAGTGCCAGTTCGAACCCGGTCGACCAGTCGCTGGGCGATCCCGGCCTCGAGCTCGCGGGCGATGCGGCCGTTCGAGACGGTGTGGACGTGGGCCGCGCGGTCGGCCCCCTGTTCACGCAGCCGGGTCTCGAGTCGCCACAGCTTGGTGACGCCGACTTTGAACGTGTCCGGGGCGAACGCAGCGATGTAGACGGCGTGGTCCTCGTCACAGTCCATCTCGTCTTTCAGACAGGTGCCCGTACAGCGGGCACAGACCCACGTGCTCGTGTGATATTCGCAGTAGGGGGCTGACGGCCGGTCGCAGGCGATGTGCGTGCCAGTCTCGTCGATCGTGCCGGCGCAGTGGCGCTCGCAGAGCGTGTACGCGAGGTCGTCGCCGGCCGCGAGCGGGCGATGGTCGACATCGCCGTTGCCGTCGCTGATCAGCAGCGCCGACCCCCGCCCGCTCGGTTCGTAGCCGACCAGTTGCACGGCCTCGAGTTGTCACTGGGCGCAAATAGACGTAGCGCTCTCCGAACTCGAGCAGCGCGTGTCGGACCGTCGGACCCGGCGACGAGGACCGGCAGCGAAGACCCTATACCGGTACTATCCTAAGCGCCGTCCATGCAAGCGCTGGTCATCGCGGCACACGGATCGCATCTGAATCCGGACGCCTCGGATCCGACCTACGCCCACGCGGATACGATCCGCGAGACGGGCGCGTTCGACGAGGTCCGCGAAGCGTTCTGGAAGGAAGAACCCCACTTCCGCGAGGTGATCCGCACGCTCGAGGCCGACGAGGTGTTCGTCGTTCCCCTCTTTATCAGCGAGGGCTATTTCACAGAGCAGGTAATTCCGCGGGAGCTGCGGCTGGATGAGTGGGACCCCGAGAAGTGGGAGTCGGACGGGACCAGCGCCTCACAGGTCACGCTCGAGGCCGACGATGTCGGCAAGACCATCCATTACTGTGGGCCGGTCGGCACCCACGACGCGATGACGGACGTGATCGTCCAGCGGGCCGAAACCGCGATGGAGGATCCGGACGTGGGTGAGGGCGTCGGCCTGTCGGTGGTCGGCCACGGGACCGAGCGCAACGAGAACTCCGCGAAGGCCATCGAGTACCACAGCGAACGCATCCGTGAACGCGACCGCTTCGACGAGGTCAAGGCGCTGTTCATGGACGAAGAGCCGGAAGTCGACGACGTCACGGACTACTTTGAGAGCGACGATATCGTCGTCGTGCCGCTGTTTATTGCTGACGGGTATCACACCCAGGAGGACATCCCCGAAGACATGGGGCTGACCGAGGACTACCGGCTCGGCTGGGACGTGCCCGCCGCGGTCGACGGCCACCGGATCTGGTACACTGGAGCCGTCGGCACCGAGGAGCTCATGGCCGACGTCGTCCTCGAGCGGGCGGCCGACGCCGGGGCCGACATCGGCGACGCTCGCGAGACGGTCCGCGACCTCGCCGGATCGGTCACCGACGCTGACCACGAACCGAGCGCGGGAACGGGCGCGGGTGACTGACGAATGACGATTTCGAGCGACGACCTCGAGACGCTGTTCGAGCGCGCATCCGCTGGCGTCGCCGTCGACGGCCTCCGAATCGATAAAGCGGACGGAGAGTACACCCTCGAGACACCCGACAACGAGCGGCGAGACCTCTCCGAGGACGGCCTTCGAGAGGCGCTCGAGACCTGCGAGGAGTACGTGACCAACTGGCGCTACTGGCAGGAGTCCGTCGGCGGAGAGGGGACGGCCCGGCGTGCGTTCCTCCGGTGGTGTGAACACGCACCGCTCCCGGACGCCGAAGAAGACACGGCCACGACTGAGAGCCTCGCGGTGCCGGCACGGTACGACGCGCTCCGTGACGGAATCGACCGGCAGTGGGGCCAGCTGTCGATCACGGCTCGCTTCGTCGACATCGACGACCCCGACGGCCAGCGCGTCTACGACCTCTGGCACGTCGACGACGCCGACAGCGACCTCGCCGACCTCGAGGTCTACGACGACCCGCGCGACGCTCGCGAGATCGCGACCTACGACGAAGACGGACGCTACCGGCCGCTGAAAACGGTGCCCACGCTCGTCTCTGGCTGGGCGTTTACCGGCCTCTCGGGTGCAGAACTCGTCGAGACGATCGGCTTTCTCTATCCCGCGACGATCGCCAACTGGCACCGCGAACTGCGCGGCAACCTAGACGTCGACCACTGGACCGAGACCGCCGAGCGCCAGACCGGCATCTACGACGTGATCGACGAACTCCCCCGCGAGGCCGTCGACTGGATGGCCGAGGCCTGCTGTGTCGACTCACAGTGTCTCCGCCGCCGGGAGTGGGAGTACGATGAAGACGACGACGTAGACGTCGACGGCGGTGACAGTCCCTTCCCCTGTCGCGAACCCTGCTCGCTCGTGATCGCCGCCGCCCGCAAGTGGGCCATCCTCGAGTCCGAGGAGGAACACACCTACGAACTCGAGCTCACGACCAGCGAACTCAACCAGCTTGAGGAACTGATCGACGCGGTCGCGGAGGGCCGCACTGATGAGATCCGTGAGGCCGATGTCAACGACGGTGCGAACCGCTACCGGGCGCGCTATCTCCGGGCCAAGCGCGTCGGAGAGGACGGACTCGAGGCGACGCAGGTCGACGAGTAACCCGCTGATTCTACCGGAGTAACAGAACCAGCGCCACGATGACCCCGGCGACGACGATCCCGACGCCGGCCGTGGCGACGACGCTACCGATCGACGCCGCCGTCAGCGTCGCGATCCCGAGCGCGACCACGCCAAGCGCCAGCACCGCAAGCGTCCCCGAATCGAGTCCACTAACGGCAGTGGTCCGTTCGATCGTGCGCTCGAGCGGCGTCGATTCGGGTGCCGAGCGGGCGGGTTCGGCGAGCGACTCGTCGACGTCGACGTCCGGCGGCCCGGGGACGACTGTAACGTCGATCGCGACCGATTCGGAGCCATAGCCCGTCAGGACCTCGAGGCTGCCGTCGACTGGTCGATCGATCGCGTCGACGTCGACGGCGATCGGGGCGGTCGTGGTGCTGTTCGGTTCGACGTAGTAGTTCGCGCCGCCGAGCGACGCGATCCGCTCGAGGTCGCCGTCGAGACGACAGTGGACGTGCGCGGGTGACTCGTGGCCCTGCAGCAAGAGGCGAAACGAGTCGTCGGTCTCGAGCGCGGTGCTGGCCGGCTCGAGCGCGTCTTCGGATCTGCGATTGACGTGGACGGTGACCTCGGGTGGTGACACGGTTTGTGTCCGTCAGGCCGGCGTTTCGTCGCGCATGTCCGGCGGCAGCAGGTTCGGAATCCCGTCTTCGATCGGGTAAGTCTCGCCACACTCGGTACAGACGAGTTCGCCGTCGACGACCTCGTCGCCGTCGTACTCGGCGTTCTCGAGTTCCAGATCGTGTTTATCGAGCGGACAGCAGAGAATGTCCAGCAACGACTCCTTCATACTACGTAGGCTCGTCGCCTCCAGCAAAAGGTTTCGGGAACGTCCCGACCGAATCGCGAGTGGGTCGTGTGGCTACTCGTAGGGGTTCTCAACGACGACGGTCTCCTCGCGGCCGGGACCGACACCGACCGCGTAGATCGGCGTGTCGAGTTCGTCGCTGATGTACTCGAGGTAGGTCCGTGCGTTCTTGGGGATGGCCTCGTAGCCCTCGGCAGCGACCTCGGCCCAGTCGACTTCGGGCCAGCCGTCGAAGGACTTGAACGTGGCCTCACAGCGGCCCCATTGCTCGGTCGTCGGGGGTACGGTAAAGATTTCCTCGCCGTCGAACTCGTAGCTGTGGCCGACTTTCACTTCGTCGAGACCGGCCAGCACGTCGATGTGGTTGATCGCGAGGCCCGTAAAGCCGTTCGCACGGGTTGCGTGGCGCAGCATGGGCATATCGAGCCACCCGACACGACGTGGGCGGCCGGTGACGGTCCCGTACTCGCCACCCTCGTCGCGGATCCGGGTCGCGAGTTCCTCTTCGTCCTCACCAGCACCCTCGCTTGCGTCGTAGTCGGGCGTCTGATCCTCGACGCCGCCGAGTTCGGTCGGGAGCGGACCCGTGCCGACCCGCGAGAGATAGGCTTTGACGATGCCGATGATGTCTCCCTGTCCAATAACGGTCGGTCCGAGGCCAGTGCCGACGGTCGCGCCACCTGAACTCGGATTCGAGGAGGTGACGTAGGGGTAGACACCGTGGTCGATGTCGAGCGACGTTCCCTGCGCTCCCTCGAGCATGACGTTGTCGCCGGCGTCGATACGTTCCTGGAGGAACGTCCCACAGTCGACGGTCATACCTTCTTCCTCGAGTCGCTTGCCGTACTCGCGGTAGGTCTCGTAGAGATGGTCGATGTCGAACTCCTCGCCGGTTTCCTTCTCGAAGACCTCCTCTGCGAGGGCCTTCTTCTGGGGAACGACGTACTCGAGGCGCTCGCGGAGCACGTCGGGATCGAGCAGGTCGCCGATACGGACGCCGCGGCGGCCGGCCTTGTCCTCGTAGGTCGGGCCGATACCGCGTTTGGTGGTACCCGCGGCGAGGTCGTCCTTTTCTTCTTCTTCGATCCCGTCGAGCGCGCGGTGATAGGGGAGGATAACGTGTGCGCGCTCGGCGACGCGGACGTCCGGCTCGAGGCCGCGGTCGCGGAGCGTGTCGATCTCGTCGAACAGCGTCTCAGGGTTGACGACACAGCCGTTGCCGAGGACGCCGATCTTTCCGCGAACGGCACCCGATGGTACGAGCGACAGTTTGTACTTCTTTCCGTCGTGAACGACGGTATGGCCAGCGTTGTCGCCGCCCTGATAGCGGGCAACGACATCGGCAGCGTCGCCGTAGAGGTCGACGACGCCACCCTTGCCTTCGTCGCCGAGTTGCGACCCGACGATAGTGACGGTCATAACAGCGACGGGTTCTTGCCGGGCCGATAAACAGATTACGGTATACGGGTGCCGACACCGAACTCCACAACGTTGACCACTGATCGATCGACGCTCCTCTCACGGTGTCTAACCAGCATGCGGACGACCGAACCCCGGACCGCTCGTGCCAGTCGTATAACTCGCTGGGAGAGACACGCCAAGCGACAGGAAACTGGCCACATCGGAAGCGTTAACTACTGACAGGAGCGATTGGCATGTTGGGCATGGTCGTTTCAGCGCTCGAGAGTAACTTTTAAAAGGCCCAAAGACAAGTTAACAAATGCCATGATAGACCGACTTGAGAAGGAAGTCGATATGTTGGAACGACATCTGCAGGTCCTGAAGATGGTCATCGAGAACGAACCGATCGGGATCGTCAAGATGTCGAACGAGACGGGCTACCCGCATCACAAGGTCCGCTACTCGCTTCGCGTCCTCGAAGAGGAGAACCTCATCGAGCCCTCGAGCCAGGGTGCAATCAAGACCGAGCGCACCGCCGAGTTCGTCGACGAACTTGACGACAAACTCGACGACATCGTCGACAAGCTCGACGGCATGAAGATCGAAGACGTCGCGGAGATCGAAGGATAGACTCTCGTCCACGTCGGACGTTGTCGCCCATCCCCGCGATCGACGCCGGTGCGACACGGACGGAGTAACTGCTTTCTGCCACGTTTTGGCCGGACTCGAGCGCTCGAGCAGCCGGTCGTATCGAGAGGTACACTGCTCTCGATAGCGACCAGAACAGCGGTACCAGAATCGATCGCGCTCAGCTACAGTTCCGGTACGTTCATGTGGAACCCTTCCGAGCGCGACTCGACGAGACAGAGGTGGTAGCCGGATTTGCGCGAGAGGTTGACGTAACTCAGCTTCGAGCTGCGGCTGAGGAAGCCACTGCTCGTCGCCTGTTCGGCCACCTCGAGCGCGCCGGGCTCGAAGTAACTCGAGGTGACGGCGATCGCGGCCGCCAGGTCCGGATAGTTGGCCTTGACCGCGGAGGCGGCTTCCTCGAGTTCTGCGAGCAGGTCCTTCGTCGCGGGCTCACGCGAGTCGTTGAGCGTGACCAGCAGTAACGGGTTGCCCATCTTGTCGAACGCGACGATGTCGAACGTCAACTCCTCGGGGACGTCGTCGGTGTCGTCGTCTGCAAGCGAAATAGTTGCGCCGAGTTCGGCCCGATCGATTCGCGGGATCGCATCATAGAGGTCACCCAGTCCGTTTGCGTTCCCGGTGTCGCGGATCTCATACAGGAGCACCTCGGTGAGCCAGTCGACGAACCGATACTCCATCGTCGTCTCGAGAAAGTCGTCGTACGGTTGTCCGCCGACGGCCGTATCGCTCGAGTCGAACCCGGTGTGGTGTTCCAGTCGCAGGTTCGAGGCGACCTCGCTACGATCGGCGTCGCCGTCATGAGCCGTCTCGAGGGTCGGCTGGCTCTTCGAGGCGTACCTGACGAAGAGGTTCGTCTGCGAGAGCGCCTGCTGGGGCGACAGCTGTGTTCCGGCGCTGGCGGCAGCGTCCATCGCGTCGATGTCTTGCGTTTGAGTTCGTTCGAGTTCCGTCTCGAGGTCGTCGATCCGGGACTGAAGCCGGTCGACCGTCGCGGACAGGTCGTCGTTCTCGGCGCGCAGCCGATCGCGCTCGGCCTCGAGTTCCTCGGCTTTCGTCGCAAGTAAGTCGCGCTGTTCCTGCAGCGTTTCGACTTTTTCGGTAAGCGCCGCGACCCGGTCGCTATGTGCGTCGGCCGCGGTAGCGGCGGCACCCTGTGAGCGGGGCGATTCCTGCGTCTGGGTGTGATCCGTCCGTGAGTCGGACGTGCCCCCAGCCGACGCCGTGGCCGTCGCGGTCTGCTCTGTAGAGCGGGCATCGGACCGATCGGTGTTCGACGGTGACGCAGCCGTGTTCGCGTCCGACGACATCGACGGCTCGTCCATCCGTAACTCGCGTCCACCCGTGCTCGAGTCGGACTCCAAATCGTTATTATCCGGATCGATCGAGGGAATACGTCGTGTCTCGCGCCACTCCGCTTCGCGTTCGAACTCCTCCCCGAGTCCCTCTTCTTCAGTCGCCGTCCCGGACTCGGTGACAGAATCGTCACTGGCTGATCCGGTCGATGGCTCGCCGTCGTCGACCCAGGAGATGTCGTTTCGATCGAGTTCCTCGGCCACCGCTTCGATTTCGGCAAGGTCGGGGTTCGAAATCGATTCGGGATCGGTGCCCGCTGTCGATGGTTCGTCGGCCGACGGACCCTCAGCAGTAGGCGCTTCCGGCGTCGACGCTGGCTCGGAGTCAGTCAGTTCTGCCGATGCCGCGTCGGATTCGCTCTGCTCAGTCGAGTCCGGTCCCGTCGCGGCGTCTCGGTTCGGTGTCTGTGGTGTCTCGTCGACACCGGACGGCTCAGAAGCGGACGCCGGTTCGGCGTCATCAGTGGGAACCGACTCGGTGATCCCGGTCGACAGCGGCTCGGACTCGACCTTGCTGTCATCGGTCGCCGTGATACCCGACGGCTCGTCCGAGAGGTCCGTTTCCGACGACAGCGGCGACTCGTCGTCGCCGGCGTCTTCGATCGACTCCGTCTCGCCCGCATTGGCAGCGTCAACGGTCTCGGTGCTCGAGACGTCGATCGGTTCGATCGACGACCCGGTCAAGTCGGGCTCCGAGCCGTTATCGGTCGTCGCGCTGGAAGTATCGGCATCGAGTGCAGTATCTGTGGGATCGGACTCAGCTGTCGAGTCGGTCTCCGATTCCGAGTCGGCCCCCGGAACGTCGACGACATCGATCTCGACGTCGATGACCTCGTAGATTCCGACCTCGTCAGCCGCTCGCTCGAATGCTTCCTCGCCGGTGAGCAGCCGTTCAGCGTTCCCGATGTACGCCGCGGCCATGCGACGGCCGCCGTAGTAGACAACATAGTAGTCGCCGCTGAGAACGTTCTCGCTCAGTTCGATGTACCCGGTAAACGACCCACTCTGGAGTGTGTCGTCGACTTCTCGAAGCGGCGTCTCGTTGGTATAATACTTCGCCCGCGTCTCACCGCCCTCTTCTTCCATCGCACAGAGCAGGGGCAACGACGGGTCGGGTGCCTCGTAACACGTTCCCGAGGCGGTTTCGAAGTCGTCGATATCGCCGTCGATGACACCGACGACGCGGCCGTTGAGCATACAAAGCCACGTGCCAGCCGCCGATACAGCACCGGAGAAATCAGCGTGGGCGAGATCGGAGAGACCGTCGAACCCGCCGGTGAACGGGCGGGAGTCCCACTCCTCGACGCGCTCTTGCGTGCGCGGATCCATACGTCAACAAGCGGGAACCACACCAAATACGTTTCGCCTAGACTATCACTAGATCTTAGATTCCGCGTCCTCGGCGAGTTCTTTCATCCGCTTGCCGATTCGACCGGCGCTCGAGAACTCGTCTTCGCTCATCGCACTCGCCAGGGCGTTCCCGAGGACGAAGACCGCGTGTTTGTGTTCGCTTTTCGACTTGTGGACGTGCGAGGGGTCGACGTCGAGTTGGCGGTAGGGGTCGAACAGCGTTTCGTCGACCTCCTCGCGCTCGGAGAAGTACTCCATGATGACGACGAGTTCTTCGTGAAGCTCGAGGAGTTCGTCCTTATGCATACGCGCCGTTAGGAAGGGTTTCGATTTAAGCGTTGTGTGGCCACGTGTCGCAAAACCGAGCCCGACCGCTCAGCGGCTGGACTCAGTCGATTCGCCGTCATCTCGATGGCGATGGGCGACCGCAAGCGTGAGAATCCAGCCGGCGAAGGCGACGGCGGCGACGAACTCGGGGACGGCAACCCACGCGCCGGTATCGATGCGCCCGCCGAGCGACAGCAGCCAGCCCAGCCACGCGAGCGGGTGGACGATCTCGAGCCAGAACGACGCGACCGCGAGGTGACCGTCGCCAGCCAGCGCCGCTCCCGTTCCATACACCCAGCTCGCGAACGGGGCCACGCTGAACACCGACAGCGCCGCGAGCCCGTGTCGACTCGCCTCGAGGTAGATCGCGGTGTGCTCGAGGAAGAAGACGCCGACGCCGATCAAGCCGAGAACGGCAATCGCGAGCAGGACGACGCCGAGGCGTTCGACGGCGTTGCGACTCGCAAGCCAGCAGCGCCGGACGAACGGCAGGCCAAGCAGTCCGCCTCCGATCAGGCCGCCATTGAACAGCAAAAACGTCGGGGCACCGTGCCGCCCCATCTCCGAGAGCGCCCGGTCGTGCCAGGTGAACGTCTCGGGCGGGGCGACGATCGTCGCGATGACGATCGCACCCAGTGCGACGGCCGGGGCGGTGATCCCACAGTACGTCGCGATGTGCGTTCTGTCGGCCATAGCACCGAATCAGATGTGTCTCGGTATCAAGGTGGCCGTTCGAACGGCTGATGGAGCGACAACACTGGCTCTCGCTGAATCGCAGATCAACGGACTCGAGTAACCGACCGGAAACCGGGCGGCGACAAAGGATGCGGGGTCGAGGTGAGCTGAGAACGGAAAGGCTGCGTTGTGAGTGGGTCAGTCGGCGCTCGCGGGAGTTCCGTCCGCATTCGCGTCGGCCCTCTCACGGTGGTCCGCGGGGAACCATGCGAGGTCGTGATCGGCGGTGACGCGGACGGCGACGCGCTCGTCTAAGTCGATGTGATCGGAGTGGTTGTGCATACACTCGATGGTCTCACCGCTGTCGAGTTCGACGCGATAGAGGACGGTCGGGCCGAGATAGCGGCGATAGACGACGCGGCCGTCAACTTCCGACCCGTCGGCAGGGTAGGCTGTGACGTCGTCGGGTCGAACGAGGAGGTCGACAATAGAGCCGTCGTACTGGTGAGCCAGCCCGTGGACGTCATCGCGGAGAACGCGACCGAGTGCGGTGTCGACGCTGTCGCCGTGGACCTCTCCTGGGAGGAAACTGGCGTGGCCAAGAAAGCCGGCGACGAACCGCGATTCGGGCTGCTGGAAGACTTGTTGGGGGGTATCGATCTGTTCGATATCGCCGTCGTTCATCACGGCGACGCGGTCGGAAATGGACAGCGCCTCCTCCTGGTCGTGGGTCACGGAGATCGCGGTGACGCCCGTCTGCTTGATGATCCGGCGGACCTCCTCGCGCATCTCGACGCGCAGGTCCACGTCCAGACTCGAGAAGGGTTCGTCGAGCAACAGCATCTCGGGTTCGGGAGCCAGCGAGCGTGCAAGCGCGATGCGCTGTTGTTGGCCGCCGGAGAGTTCGTTCGGATAGTGGTCGCCGTGGGCCTCGAGGCCGACGAGTTCGAGGAGTTCGTCGACGCGGTCCGTGCGTTCGTCTTCGGGTCGATCCTGCAAGCCAAAGGCGACGTTCTCGCGGGCAGTGAGATGTGGGAAAAGTGCGAAGTCCTGAAAGACGACACCGACGTCACGGTCTTCCGGCGGAACGAACTGGCCGTCGCCCGAGACCGTCTCACCTTGCAATCGAATCCGCCCGGCATTGGGTTTCTCGAGGCCGGCAATCAGCCGAAGCGTCGTGGTCTTGCCACAGCCGGATGGGCCGAGCAGGGTCAGGATTTCGCCGTCGCGGACGGCGATCGAGAGGTCACCGATGACGTCCTGGGTCCCGTAGCGTTTCGCGATACCGTCGAGTTCGAGAACCGTCTCGCTCGTCGTCGACTCGTTGGATCGGTTCTCGACCGCCGTCGTAAGCAGTTCTCCCTTGGCCATGTCTCGACCCTCCGGCAGCTGCCGGCGCACATTCCATTTAGGCGTGCCTAAATCACTTATAATTGCCGGTTCACCGCCAGACAGTGGAAACAGCCGGTCAGACGGGAGAAGACGGCCGATCCCGCCGTCAGAGTTCGACGCCGCTCGGGATCAGGCTGTGTTGCCGAAGCAGACTGCCCTCGTCGTCGTAGACCAGAAACGTTCGCTTATCGTAGCTGACGAACGGCTCGCCATCGAGCGTGATCTCGACACGATACTGGCCCTCGTCGCCTGCGGTCTCGCCGTAGCGCCGTGCAGCGCGGATGAACTGCAAGACGTCGGTGGCGTCTTCGTTGAGTTCGAGGATGAACTCACCGGTGATGCGGTTGGTCACGCTCACTACCCCCGCAGTATCGTCCCCGAGCGGCCCTTGTAGCCGGAGGGCTGCGTCCGTTTCGCTTGCCTCGAGAACGTCGCCATCGGGACCAGTCAGGCGCTCGCGAAGCATCGCTTCCGGGCCGGTGAAGTCGATTGCTACCGAGGGCTTTTGTGGCTCGCCGTCGGTCTCGGCCCAGTCGATATTGGTGACATCTACCGTGAAGTGCTCGCGCCTCATTCCGTACGTGTTCCTTCGGTCTCGCGCAGTATGAACGTAACGCACGGAGAACACGTCGCCGGAGACACATCGAGATCGTCGTCTCAGCGGGCTGCTGGCGAGTACGTGACCGACCGTGTCGGCGTCGCAGCGAGTAGAAACCCTTTAGTCTTCGACGACGGTACCGATAGTGGGAAGCGCACGGCCGCAAATCCGACTGTGTCACCCCCTTTTCCGGGTGGCTTGGGATTGCGGAAGTGCACGGCGAGAGCCGGCTGCTGTCGGCGGACACGACGCCGCTCGAGGCGCGTGCGCGCTCGACAGCGGACACGAGCGGTCAGTGCGATTCCTATCCTCAAACAATGGCACGAATGCACACCCGCCGTCGCGGCTCGTCCGGTTCGGACAAGCCGTCGGCAGACGAACCGCCGGAGTGGAGCGACATCGACCCAGAAGACATCGAATCTCGGGTCGTCGAACTGGCAGAGCAGGGCTACGATCCCAGCCAGATCGGGATGAAGCTGCGTGACGAAGGTGTCACCGGCACGCCCGTTCCGGACGTCAAGCTGGCGACCGGGAAGAAAGTCACCGAGATCCTCGAGGAAAACGACGCCACGTCCGACATCCCCGAGGACCTCCGGAACCTGATGGATCGTGCCGTGCGCCTGCGCGAGCACGTCCAGCAGAACCCACAGGACTACCAGAACAAACGCGCCCTGCAGAACACCGAGTCAAAGGTGCGCCGTCTGGTCGACTACTACCGCGGCGACGAACTCGAGCCTGACTTCACGTACTCCTACGACGTCGCAGTCGAACTCCTCGAAAACGAGTAACACCGTATGTCCACCGAGGGTCGATCCGCCGAGCCGGCGTCCGCCACAAACGCGCTCGAGAGCGCCGGCTTCGTTCGGCTGATCGCCCGCGCCGATGGCGACGCACTCGCCGCGAGCGGATTGCTCGCGAGCGCACTTGACGACGTCGAGACGCCGTTTCAGGTAACCGTCGCACCTACAGTCGCGGCGCGATCCGATCGGCTACAGACATCGACGCGTGAGGACGACGTGACGGTCGTCGTCGGCACCGCTGACGCGGCCGCCGACGGGGACAACGTCGTCACACTCGCTACAACTGATCGGCCAGCGACCCTCGAGGCGGTCGATCTCGTCCGCGACCTCGACGCGACGCCGGATCCAGTCGTCGCACTCGCCGGCATCGTCGCAAGCGGCGGCGACCCCGGCGCGGGCGAAAGCGAGTGGCTCCTCGAGACGGCACGCGAGCAGGGCTTACTCGAGTGCCGGCCCGGCGTTGCGATTCCGACCGCCGATCCGGTTGACGGACTCGCGCACTCGACCCGGCTCCACGCGCCGTGGTCTGGCGACCCTGACGCGACCCGCGAGGCACTCGCGGACGTCGTCGACGGCGATCCTGCCGACTTCGACGCGGACGACCACCGGGCGATCGGCTCGCTGGTCGCACTCGATGTCGTCGGTGCCGACGGGGCGACCGACGCCGCCGCGGAAACGATTGGTCGGGCCTTGCGACCCTCCGCGACGCCTGACGGCCCCTTCGAGACGCTTGGCGGCTTCGCCGACGTGCTCGCAGCGACGGCCAGCGCGGAACCCGGCACGGGCGTCGCGCTCGCGATGGGTCACGACGTCCACGAGCGGGCGCTCGAGGTCTGGCGCGAGTACGGGCGCCGAACCCACGCGGCACTCGAGACGGCCTCGACCGGTCGCTACGACGGGCTGTTCGTCGTCGGCATCGATGACGGCCCCGTCGACGCGGTCGCACGAGTCGGAGTTGCCTACCGGTCGCCCGAATCAGCCGTCCTCGCTGTCGGAGATGGTGAGGCGGCGATCGCGACCCGCGAGGCTGACTCGCTCGGTGCGACCCTCGAGGGGGTTGCCCGCGAACTCGCGGAGCGAGCACCTGACGCCGATGTCGACTACGATGGCGGCCAGCGGCGTGGCTACCTGCGATTCGACCCCGACGTGGACGACGCGACGATCATCGCGGCAGTGAGGGACCTGCTATGAGTCGGCGAGCGACGATTCGGACGACCCACGACGACGCGACGGTCGTCGCACGGGCACTTCGCCCGGACAATACCGACGAGATGGAGACGACCGTCGACCGCGACGGTGAGACGGCGACGGTCGTCACGCATATCGAACGCGAGACGACCAGCGGCCTGCAGTCGACGGTCGACGACTACGTCGTCAACCTCGAGGTCGCGATCGGCATCGCTTCACAGGCACGAGCCGAACAGCACGCAGAACCGACGGACACGGGAACTGTGTCCGACCCCGATAGCGACTCAACACACGATACACAATGAGTGAACGATCAGTTTCACGTGCGAAACAGGAGAAGCGGTGGTACACCGTCCTGGCACCCGAGCAGTTCGACCGCCAGGAACTCGGCGAAACCCCCGCTGACGAACCGGAGAAAGTCTACGGACGAACGATCGAAACGACGCTCGGCGACCTCAACAACAACGCCAGCGAGAACAACACGAAGCTGACCTTCAAGATCACCGATGTCGGCAGCGACTCGGCGTACACGGAGTTCCAGGAACACTCCCTGACCCGTGACTACCTGCGTTCGCTGGTTCGTCGCGGTGCCTCGAAGATCGAGGCCTACGTCACCGTCCTCACGACGGACGACTACCGCGTCCAGATCCAGCCCGTCGCCTTCACGACCAAGAAGGCCGACGCGAGCCAGGAGAAGGCCATCCGCGAGCAGATGGTCCAGATGATCGAAGAGGCCGCCGAGGAGCGCTCCCTCGAGGAACTCATCGACAGCGTCGTCGAAGGTCGGCTCTCCTCTGCCATCTACGGCGAGGCCAAGACGATCTACCCGCTGCGCCGCGTCGAGATCCAGAAGACGACCCTCGAGGCCCACCCCGAGGAAGTCGCCGAAGAGGAAGCGACCGCCGTCGACGTCGACGAAGACGACGTCGCTGCGGACGACTGAGACGCACAGTCGATACTCGCGTTTTCGATCCTTTTTCGCAGCTCACATCGAACGGGAGCCGACGGCTCGAGCGGTGCTGATAGTGATAGTGATAGTGGGTGCGTCGATAGAAAGACCGAACTGACTCGACTCGCAGCCGTTACTCGGAGACGACGATTTTCCCGTCCATCTCCGCGCGTTCATGTGGGATACAGAAGTACTCGTAGGTGCCCGGAACGTCGAAGGTGTGTTCGAACGTTTCGCGCGGGCCGAGACGGCCGCCGCGTTGGCCCTGCCAGGCGTTGCGTGCCGACTGCTGATCCTCGAAGCCACCGGTGGCGAAAAAGTCGGCTTCGTCCGGGATCCCGTCGTCGTAGGCGGTGATGGTGTGGTCGGCTTCGCTCGTATTTTTCCAGACGACGGTATCGCCGACGGAGATCTCGTAGACGTCGGGGAGGAACTGCGTGCGGTTCATGCCGATGTGACAGTCCTCGCCGGAACAGGGGTCGGCCGCGACGCCGCCGAGTGCGGACGAACACCCTGCCAGACTGGCCGATGCGGTGGCCCCGATAGCAGCGAGGTAGACACGCCGGTGCATATCCCATCGTTAGGACAGTTGCCGTATAACCGCCCCGGTTCAGTTCTCGAAAACGGCCTCGTGGAAACGAAAACACGTAAGGTCCCTCCCCGCCGAATCGGGCCATATGCTCCCCCGGTTCGTCGGTCGACTGGGTGTCGCCGACGCGGTGACGATCGCCAACGCCGCGCTGGGGTTCGTCGCGGTCGTCGTTGCAGCTATTGACATCGATCTCGCCGCCCGGCTGATCCTGCTGGCGGCGGTCGCTGACGGCCTCGACGGTATCCTCGCGCGTCGCTACGGCGGCACCGACGCCGGCCCCTATCTCGACTCGCTCGCCGATGTCGCCTCGTTCGCCGTTGCCCCCGCCGTCCTCTCCTTTACCGTCGTCACGACCGGCCTCGAGATCGGATTCGACGCGATCACCGCAGAACTCCTGGTCGTGACTGGCATCTGTGCGCTGTTCGTCGCGATGGCCGTCACCCGACTCGGGATGTACACTGCCTACGACGTCGCCGGCAGCCATACCGAAGGCGTCCAGACGACGCTGGCCGCGACGGTCCTCGGCGCGGCGATCCTCGCGGGCGAAACCCGGCCCGAACTCGTTCTTGCAGTCACCGCCGCGTTCTGTTACCTGATGGTCTCACGGATCGAGTATCCAGATCTACTGGCTCGAGACGCCGGAATCATGGGCGTCATCCACGTGCTCGCGATCCTCGTGCCGACCGTTGCCGGGCGGACGTTTCCGTACGCGCTGCTGACGCTCGGGCTGGCGTACATGACGCTCAGTCCCTGGTTCTACTGGGGAGAGACGGAGCGATCATCGGAGACGGATGTCGACGTGCATGGAAACGCTTAGGACCGTGCTGACACGACTGTCGGGTATGCATACTGTCACGCGTCGGCGTCGTCCCCGGGTGGTACAATGAGCGAGGACGAGGCAAACGGTGACGACGCGGCCACCGAAGCCGAACCGGACGAGGAGGAGTTGGTCGACCTCGAGGCTATCGACGAACGACTCACAGCGCTCGCCGACGATCTCGAGGAACTCGATGCGGACCTCGAAGCGGCCGAGACCGAAGACGATCTCGACGTCGTCGAGGCGGACCTCGACTCGTTCCGCGAGGACCTCGAAGCCATCGAGGTTCCGGAACCGCCCGAGACCGACGAGGACGAGGAGGATGAAGACGAGGAACCCGCGCCCGAAGAAGAGCTCCAGGAGAAGTACGACGAGATCGAGAGCGATCTCTCGGATCTCGAGTCCGACCTCGAAGATCAGCGCGGGCCCTACGGCGAAGACGTCGTGGGCGAGATCAACAGCGCCAGCGGTACGATCACGAGCACCCGCTGGACCGAAGAGGGCAACGCCGAACTGATCGAGGCAGTCGAGGACTTCCGCGACGACCTCAACGGTCTGCTCGACAGTTCAGTTACGCTGGTCGACGAGGGCGACGACGTGTCGGCCCAACTCGATGCGACCCTCGACGACGCGGTCGAGGCCGTCGAGGCAGCAGCCCTCGACGCCGACGACGACGCGGCGACGATCGCCGGGCTCCTCGAGGCCACCGACGACCTCCAGAGCGACATCGACGACGCGACCGAGTGGGCGGACCTCGAAGTCCGCGAACAGCTCCGTCGCGAGGGCTATTACGACGTGCTCGATCACGTCAAAGACTACCCACCCGAGTGGCACGCGCTCAAGGTCCACGAGAAGCAGGGCAACGTCGATCAGATCCTGCTTGCGCTCGATACCTTCGACTCCGACTTCATGGAAGAGCATTGCATGGAGGCCCTCGAGCGAATGGGCCCCGAGGAGGCAATCGACCCGATGCTCCAGAAGGCAAACCGTCGTGACGAGACTGCGATGGCCATCCTCGGCAAGATCGGCGTCGACGACGAGGAGGTCGTCGACACGCTCCTCGATTACGTCGACTCCAACCCGAACCTCCAGCAGCCCGCGTTCCGCGCCCTCGGCGAGATCGGCACCGAAGATGCCGTCGAGCCGATCGCCCAACAACTCGCCGCCGACGAAGCTGACGTCCGCAGTTGGGCCGCCCGTGCGCTCGGCCTGATCGGCGACACCCGCGCCATCGAACCGCTCACGGACGTCCTCGAAACCGACGAGGCCGACCGCGTCCGGGCCAGTGCGGCATGGGCGCTCCGCCAGATCGGCACCCAGGACGCCCTCGAGGTCGTCGCCGACTACGACGACGACCGCGCTTACCTGGTGCAGGCCGAAGCCGAGCGCGTCGACCTCGAGCCGGCAGCCTGACGACGAGCCGGCAGCCCTGTTCTTCGGTCCACGTCGGCAACGCAGCACTGACCGGTTCCACGTGCCGAGATTTTAAGTACGGACGCGCGCCCAAACCGGGCGATGACCTCCCGGCGGGCCACCCTCGTCGCCGTCTTCGGCTGTTGTCTGATCGCCAGCGCCACGATACTCACTGGGTTCGCGTTCGCTACCGGAGCGACCGTGAGCGATCGGCCCGCCGCTCGAGCAGCCACGGAACCGGGAAGCAGCGACGGCGCGACTGTCAGCGCGTGCCCCGCTCGAGCGGCCACTACCCGCCCCACCACTGAGCCGCCGCCAAGTCCGCGGATCGTCGGCCTCTCCCCGAACCCCACGACCGCTGACGACACCGGCGAGTTCATTATCCTCGAGACGCCGCCCGACACCCGGCTCACGGGGCTGACGATCACAGACGGCCACACGACGGCCGCGCTCCCGAACGAAACGGTCTCCGGGCGTGTCGCCCTCAGTACGGCTCCGAACGTCACCGAGACGCTGACCGACATACCAGCCTTTGCTCTCGAGGGACACCTTCAGCTCGCCAACAACGGCGACCGACTCCGCCTTCGAAACGGGACGGCAACGATCGACGCGGTGTCGTACGAGAGCGCGCCGCCGGCCGAACGGTGGTATCGAACGGCCACCCCAACCGAGGCAACCCGCGTCACTGACGGTCAGTGGTGGCCACGAGACGCGACCTGTCGCCCCGTCTCGAGTGCCACGGTCGACGAGGCGACGGCGTTCGTCCTCCCCGATGCACCAGGCGTGCCACGAAAGACGATCCGTGCCGCCGACGAGCGACTGTTACTGGCCGGCTACACCGTCACCTCCGAGCCGATCGCGTCCGATCTCGTCGCCGCGGCCGAACGCGGCGTCGACGTCAAGGTCCTCCTCGAGGCCAGTCCCGTCGGTGGGACGCCGGCCCCGACCGCAGACGTCATCGAGACGCTCGAAGACGGCGATGTCGAGGTGCGAGTCATCGGCGGTGACGATGCACGCTACCGGTACCACCATCCTAAATACGCCGTTGCCGACGACCGCGTGCTGGTCACCACCGAAAACTGGAAGCCATCGGGCGTCGGCGGCGAGAGCAGCCGTGGGTGGGGTGTCAGTCTCGAGGACAAAGCCCTCGCAGCCGACCTCGTGGCCGTCTTCCGAGCCGATTTCGAGGGGTGGGATACGACCGCTGGCGCGACCTATCGCGCGAACACCTCGTTCGTCGACGACGAATCCGGTTTCTCGGCATCCGAGTCCGCTCCTGACTTCCGGACAACTCACGAGCCCGCAAGGGTATCCGTCGAGTCCGCCGAACTACTGGTCGCGCCGGACAACGCCGAGCCTCGCCTGCAAGAACTGATCGCGGGGGCCGACGACGAGATTCTCGTCGTCCAGCCCAGTATCGCAACCGATGTCTCGCTGCTCGAGTCGACCCTCGAGGCGGCCCGCCGCGGCGTCGACGTACGAATCTTGCTCGGATCGACGTGGTACAACGCCGAGGAAAACGAGCGACTCGCGGCTGACCTCGAGCGCCTCGCTGCCCGCGACGACCTGTCGCTCGAGGTGCAACTCGTCGAGGACACGGATCGCTTCGAGAAGATTCACGCGAAGGGTATCGTGATCGACCGGGAGGTGGCGGTCGTCGGCAGTGCTAACTGGAACGAAAACTCGCTGGAGAACAATCGCGAGGTGCTCGTCGCCCTCCACGGCGCGGAGATCGCGACCTACTACGCGGACGTGTTCGAGGCGGATTGGTCCGACGACGCCTGGCGGTTCCCCATCGGGCTCAGCGCCACTGTTGTCGCGGCTCTCGTCGTCGCGGCGATCGTCGGTCGACGCTACGTGCGCTTCGGTAGATCCTCCGACTACACCTGAAAATCAGTCCGCGCGGCCGCCGACCTCGAGGAGTTCGCAGTGGTCGGCCTCAGGGTCGAAACAGTCGGGACACTGCTCGGGCCGATCGATGATCGTATCCAGGCGCTCGGCGACGGTGTCGTCGATAACGCTCTCTAACGCGCGAGCTTCGTCGCGAAACTCCTCGACTTCGAGGACGTTCGCGAGGAAGCGCTCGATGATGCAGTAGGTCTGAAGGGCGTTGTGGGCTCGCTCGAGACCCTCGTCAGTCAGACTTGCGCCCTTGTACTTCTCGTGTTCGACGAGCTCGCGATCTTGGAGTTTCCCGACCATCTCGTTGACGCTTGCAGGGCTGACGTCGAGCAGATCCGCGAGCGTGCCGGTCGATGCAGGGCCGTCTTCGATGCGCTGAGCCAGATAGATCGCCTTGAGATATTGATCTGCAGTGTTCATGCCATCCCTCCGCCAGTGTCGTCGTGTGTCACGGCCGTGTTGCGCCGGTGTAACCGCGTCCGGGTCCCGATACGGGCGTCGAACAGCGTCTTTCCGGTGGTAATCGACGCGGGCTCCCGTCTCTCGCTCATGCTCTGTGCTCCATGATTTCGGTCACTTCTTGGACGCCCTCTTTTTCCTCCTCGCGGATCTCGGAGAGCGTCTCGAGCAGCCGATCGCGATCGACGGCGAACTCGGTATCGGAGGCTTCGATCGCTGTTATCAGGTCGTCGTAGAACTTGTAAGCAGTCTCCTCGTTGGCCAACTGATCGTAGAGGACGCCGTCGGTGTCCTCCGGCGGCCCGTACTGGGCGTCGACCAGTGCGTTGATCTCCTCGTATTCGACCGTGTCTGCCTCGAGATCGTCGATCAGCGCCTCGAGTCGCTCGCGATGGTCGGCCGACTCTGCGGCAGCCTCCGCGAGTAACTCCTCCACCTCCTCGTCGAAATCCGCTCGCTCTTCCGGCGGGAGCGAGTCGATATGGAGGGCGGCGCGTGACTCAACGACTTCCTCCAGCACGACCCCGATCTGCAGCAACCGGGTCAGCTGGTGGTCGTTCGAGACACGCTGTCCCAGACTCATATCTCCACAAGTGGGCCGCGGTTACTTAGTCGTCTCGGAGCACGGATCGCGAAAAACGGCAACAGAACGGCCGAACGGAACTCGAAAGCGCTGCGAGAGGGGTTAGTCGCGCTGGCGCAGTCGCGCGCCGATCAGTTCCTCGAGATCGTCGCGGAGTTCGTCGACGTCGATCTCCGCTAAGACGGGTACGAAGAAGCCCTCGACGAGCATGTTGCGAGCGGCACGCGGGTCGACACCGCGAGAGGTCATATAGAACAGGTTCTCCTGGTCGATCTGGCCGACCGTCGCGGAGTGGCTGGCCTCGGTGTCGTGGTTGTTGATGATCAGCTTCGGGGAGGCGTCGGCTTCGCTCTCGTCGGAGAGCATCAGCGTGTTCTCGCGCTGGTAGGAGCTGGTGTCCCACGCGTCCTTGCCGACGTCCTGGACGCCCTCGTAGACCGAGCGGGCGACGTCGTCGGTGACGCCGCGGGTGACGAGGTCTGCCGTCGTGTGCTCGGCGCGGTGCCAGACCTTCGCGTCGAGGTCGAAGTGCTGGTCGTTGTGGCCGTAGAAGGCACCGACGATCTGCGTCTCCGAAGAGTCGCCGCTGAGCGTCGTCGAGACCTCGGTCTTGGTCAGCTGCGTGCCGAGGTTGCCCTCGATCCAGTCGATCGTGGCGTAGGTGTCGGCGACGCCGCGCTTGACGGTGAAGTTGTAGGCGTCCTCCGAGAGATTTTGAAGGCTGCCGTACTGGACGTAGCTGTTCTCGCCGGCAGCGACCTCGACGATACCGCTGTAGTACTGTTCATCGGCCTCCTGGCCGGTGGACTGTCGCTCCAAGATCGTGACCGAGGACGACTCCTCGGTGACGACGAGCGTGTAGTTGAACAGCGAGCGGGAGTTCTGCTCGGTCCGGACGGTGACGTCTTCGGCATCGACGCCCTCGGGGACGTAGATGACCGTCCCGGTGCTGAACAGCGCTGTCGACAGCGCGGTCAGGTAGTTCTCCTGGGGATCGACGATGGAGCCGAAGTGCTCTTTCAGGAGGTCCTCGTGTTCCTGGACCGCCTCGCTCCAGGGCAAGACCTCGGCATCCTCGGGGCCGACCTGATCCTTGTCCTCGGCCGCGTTCAGCGGGTCCACGAGCGACTCGAAGTCGAGCTCGTGGAGGTTCGTCCAGTTTCGTCCTGGCGTCCGGATGACGTCGGGCATGCCGAGGTCCTCGAGCGCGTCGAGGGCCTCGAGACGCGTCTCCAAGAGCCACTCGGGCTCGTCTAAGTTGCCCGAAATTTGGCGTACCTGTTCCTCCGTCAGATTGGCGTGTACCTGCGTGCTCATATTATCCGAGGCTCCCCTCCATCTCGAGTTCGATGAGGCGGTTGAGTTCGACCGCGTACTCGATCGGCAGTTCCTCCGTGATCGGCTCGATGAAGCCGGCGACGATCATCTTCTTGGCGTCGTCGTCGTCCAGACCGCGGCTCTGGAGGTAGAAGATGTCTTCGTCGCCGATCTTGCCAACGGTCGCCTCGTGGGCGACGTCGACTTTCGACTCCTCGATCTCCATGTACGGCATGGTGTCCGACGTGGACTCGTTGTCGAACATCAGCGCGTCACACTCGACGGCGGTGCTCGAGTTCTCGGCACCGTCTGCGATGTGGACGAGGCCGCGGTAGTTGGTGCGGCCGCCGTCCTTGGAGATCGACTTGGACTCGATGGTCGAACTCGTGTCGGGCGCGTTGTGGTAGACCTTCGCGCCGGTGTCGATGTCTTGACCCTCGCCAGCGAAGGCGATGGTGATGTGGGTGTCGGTCGCGCCGCGACCCTTGAGGATCGAACACGGGTAGAGCATGGTGGCTTTCGAGCCCATGCTGCCCGAGATCCACTCCATCGTGCCGTTCTCCTCGACGATGGCGCGCTTGGTGTTGAGGTTGAAGGTGTTCTTCGACCAGTTCTGGACCGTGGAGTACTGGACGTGTGCGTCTTCGCCGACGAAGACTTCGACGCCACCCGAGTGGAGGTTGTGGGTGCCGTACTTGGGTGCCGAACAGCCCTCGATGTAGTGGACCTCGGAGCCTTCCTCGGCGATGATGAGCGTGTGCTCGAACTGGCCCATCCCTTCCGAGTTCATGCGGAAGTACGCCTGGACGGGCATCTCGACGGTGACGCCCTCGGGGACGTAGACGAACGAGCCGCCGGACCAGACGGCGCCGTGTAGCGCAGCGAACTTGTTGTCGCTTGGCGGCACGCAGGAGGTCATGAAGTGCTCTTTGACGAGCTCGGGGTGTTCTTGGACCGCGCGGTCCATGTTCATGAAGATGACACCCTTCTCCTCCCACTGTTCTTGCATGTTCTGGTAGACGACCTCAGACTCGTACTGGGCGCCGACGCCCGAGAGGGCGTTCTTCTCGGCTTCCGGGATGCCCAGCTTGTCGAAGGTGTCTTTGATCTCGTCGGGCAGTTCCGTCCAGTCGTCGACGCCTTCACGCTTGTCGACGTCCGGGCGGATGTAGGGGACGATCTCTTCGATGTCAAGCTCGGAGAGGTCGGGCATGCCGGGCCAGCCGGACGGCATCGGCATGTTCTGGTACTGCTTGAGCGCGCGCAGCCGGCGCTCTAACATCCAGTCGGGCTCGTCCTTGTCTTCGGAGATCATGCGGATGACCTCCTCGGTCAGGCCCTTGTCGGATTTGACCGCGGCGTTCTGTTCTTTCTTGAACTCGAACCGGGCCTCGGTGTCTGTCTCTTGTAGGTGGTCTTGATCGGAACTCATTGGTTGATCGTTATTGTGGTTACGGCTGTAGCGGTATTACGCTTGTTCTAGCTGAATCCGGTTACGCGGTGCCGTAGACGTCCTCGCGGACCCAGTCGTATCCCTTGTCCTCGAGTTTCTCGGCGAGCTCGGGACCGCCGCTTTTGGCGATCTGGCCGTCGAGCATCACGTGGACGTGATCGGGCTCGACGTAGTCGAGGATGCGCTGGTAGTGGGTGATCTGGAGGATGCCGGTGCCCTGCTCGTCGCGCAGCGCGTTGATGCCGGCGGAAACGTCCTGCAGCCGGTCGATGTCGAGCCCGGAGTCGATCTCGTCGAGCACGGCGACCGATGGCTCGAGGATGGCTGCCTGCAGCACTTCGTTTTGCTTTTTCTCCCCGCCGGAGAAGCCGGCGTTGAGATAGCGCTGGGCGAACTTCTCGTCCATGTCCAGCTGCTCCATTTTCTCCTGGAGGATCTCCTGGAACTCGGCGACGCCGACTTCGCCCTCGTCAGCAGGGCCTTCCATCGGCGAGGTCTCGAAGCCGTCGTCCTCCTCGTCGTCTTCGTCAACTTCCTCACCCTCGAAGAGCTCCTCGCGCTCTTCGATCTTGGCGTTGAGCGCCGTCCGGAGGAAGTTCGTCATCGTGACGCCCTCGATCTCGGCGGGGTACTGGAAACCGAGGAAAATGCCGAGCGCGGCACGCTCGTTGGGCTCAAGTTCGAGGAGGTTCCAGGTGCGCTGGTCCTCGTCGATCTCGATGTCCGCGCCGAACTCGTCGTCCTCGAGGTGGAGCAGAACCTCACCGTCGGTAACCTCGTAGGCGGGGTGGCCGGCGATGACCTTCGCGGTCGTCGACTTTCCGGAGCCGTTCGGGCCCATCAGGGCGTGGATCTCGCCCGACTCGACTTCGAGATCGACGCCCTCGAGAATTTTCTCGTCGCCCTCCGCTACTTCCGCGTGCAGGTTGCGTAGTTCGAGACGTGCCATAGTATTCTGTCGTCTAATAAGTGGGTCGTACGACTAATAACGGTTTCGTATCCAATTGGATACAGTCTCCAATTAGAAAAATAAGTTTCCCATTCGAAAACCACTGTTTGGATAGGCCGTGATAACCCGTCATACGAACCGATCATTTACAGTGACGAAAGCAGGCCGCTCGCAGGACAAACACGGCACCGCGCTCGATGCACGAACGTCGAATCGGCACCGGCAGCCACCTCGTCCGGCCGTCCGTGTCCCGTCTCGGTGCGCGACGGTCCGTATGCGACCGGAAGACCGTCACGGCGGTCAGGTTACATGAACGAATCGAGCCCTTTCTGTTCCTGGCCGCTTTTGACTTCCTCCCAGGAGACGCCCAATGCCTCGAGAATGCGCTCGATGGGACCCTGCAGCGTCTTCTCGAGCATCGTGTCGTAGTCGACTTCGAAGGCGTCGGGGATCTGGTCGTCGTACTCGAAACAGATCACGTCCGGGTCGCGCTTGAACGCACCATAGAGCGGGTCCGTGCGGGCGTCGAACCCTTCCTCTTCCTCGAGGCGCTCGAAGAACGAGGGATCGATGCGCTTGAGGTAGAGCCGTTTGGGCTTGCTCCCGCGCTGGAAGTTGGTGCCCAACAGGAGGTTGGCGTACTTCGCGCCGCGGACCTGTGCCGTGTCGGTGTCGTAGTTGTCGAGTCGCTTGCCGATCCCGCCGGGGATGGCGATCTCTTCGTAGGAGACCTCGCCAGCCAGTACGTCCTCGATGACGCCGTTGACGTACTCCTTTGCGCCCTCGATATCGCCCTCGCGGACGATCATCTCGATGACTTCGTGTTGTACTTCCTTGGTGATCGGCGCGATATCAGAGCGCTGGTACTCGAAGCCGACGATGTCGATGTCGTCGACGTCTTTACCTTCCTTCCAGGTGATGTGGCCCGCATAGCGTTTCTTTTTGCCCGCCTGGAAGAACCGTCGGTAGAGTTTTTCGAACTCGATCTGGAAGCGGTGTTGTTCGGCGTTTAGCTCCTCGCTCGCGAAGTCGTCGTAACGGCCGTTGATGTACTCCTCGATCTCGAAGGACTGCTCGAGCGCATCGTCTTTGGGAACGTCGGGGCCGAGCTCGAGCATGACCGAGTCGGTGTCTCCATACGTAACTTGATAGTCCAGTTCGTTCGCCGCTTCGTCCGTGAATTCGATCACGTCACGGCCAGTTGCCGTGATCGCGGCTGCGGCCTCTTTGTCATAGAGCCTGAATTTATCCCAGCCGGAGACACCGTACAACGAATTCATAATAACCTTGACAGCTCCTTGCTGCCGGTCGTACTGCTCGTACTCGGGCGTCCCGGGTTCGTGTTCGTTCCGGAGCGCCTTCTTCTCCTCGCGCTCGTCGAGCAGTTCCGTGATCATCTCGCGGTTCACGCCGTCCGGTTCCTTCCGGAAATGAGTGCCCGTGGGCGCGACATAGGTCTCGCCGTCGTACTCGTCGGGGTCGACTTTCGTCTCCGGCGAAGCGTTGATCGTCGTCATACACATCGGATACAGCGATTTGAGGTCGAGCACGGTCACGTTCTCCTTGACGCCCGTGATCGGCTCGAAGACCGCGCCGCCCTCGTACTCATCGCCGGCCTCCTGTTGGCCCTTCGAGGGCAACGCGAAACGGCCGTGGGCCTCGTGGAGGACGTACATGTCGACCGCGTCGCCGGGGGTCGGGGCGTCCTCGAGTTTACAGCCGACGAACGACCGCACTTCGTCCCAGAAGGGGATGATCTCCTGCTGGCGGTCGAGTTCGACACAGAGTTCGACGTCCCGGAGGTTGTACTCGAGCAGCCGAGTCGGGTCGTCCTCCCAGAGGTCACCGATGTCGCCGGCGTAGCGCTCTTTGCCGACGCCGAGTTCCACTTCGCCGACGGCGTCGAGCCGATAGGAGTCGAGTTCCGAGAAGACCATCCGCTGGTAGCCATAGAGCAAGTCGAAGACGATCCGGCCCTTGATATCCGGGCCACCCCAGTTGCTGCGCCAGACCTCGTCGACCCGCGAGAGGCGATCGATCGAGAGGTCGTAGTCGTGGTGAGGGCCGGCGAGTTCCTCGAGACGGTCGAGGAAATAGGGCGCGTCGAAGTCCTCGAAGTTCCAGCCGGTCAGGATGTCCGGATCGGTTGCGTCGATGTACTCGATGAAGGCCTCGAGCATCGCTTCTTCCTCCGCGAAGTTCCGGACCTCGTGATCGATCGCGCCTTCGATCGGCTCGTAATCGTCGATTTCGGTGGGAATCGGCCCGTCGCCGATGGGTGCCTCATAGAGCCACATGATATACTCGTCGCGGTAGGAATCGTGGCTGGTGAGACAGACGATCGGCTCCTCACCGTCTTCCGGAAACCCGTTTCGGTCATCGACCTCGATGTCGAAGGTGTTGATGCGCGGGTCGGCGTCGACGTCTGCAGCCTCGACCTCGTCGTGGGGAACGACCAGCGAGTCGTCCTCGGCGCGCCGTTCGGGTACCTGAATGCCGCTGCGGATGTCCTTGTCGATCAGAAATCGGTTCGGAAACAGGATGTCAGCCTCGTAGTGTTCGAAATCGTCACGGACCTGCCCGACGTCCCGTGGCGTCTGACCGAAGATCTTGGTGAGTTTCTCGCCGCGGATACTCTCGTAGGGCTCGCCGTCCTCGTCGTACTCTCGGCTGCCCGTAAGCCGGTCGTACTGTTCTTCTGGTGGCCGCTCGAGCGTGTCCGTCGGCGCGTAGAAGTACGGCTTGAAGCCGACCACCTGAACGTGCTCTAACTCGCCGTCGGGCGTGCGCCCGAAAACGTGCATGATCGGTCGCTCCTCGTCGCCGTAGCCGGCGATGGTGTAGTCGACCTGCATCACTGCGAGTTCGAGGTCGCCCTCGGATTCGGGGAGCGTCTCCTCGAGGACGTCGATCACCTCCGCGGCGTTGGTCCCGCCGTTGCCGGCGACGGCAACAGCCTCTTCTGCCGGCCGGTCGTCACTGTCGTCGGACTCGTCGCCGAAATCCGTGAGCCCGGTCTGGCCCGCCTCAGTCATGGTACTGGGGTTGGCAAGCAGCGGGTAAAAACCCCCAGATTCACCGCTCGCCGAGACCGTCTTCGGCACCTGGCTCGAGGGGTCCGTCTCCGTCACAAACGACGAGATGGACAACTACACACAAGCCTTGCAGAAGCAAGAAGACATTTAACGTGGTAACACATAGCATATAACCGGATACTGGATATGTCTTCCCATCTAAACGACGACGCGGCAGATCGGAGCGAGCCGAGTAGCATTCCTGACGGGACCGCGACGATCGAATCCTATGAGACCGACGACGGCGTCGTCTTCTACGACGCGGAGAACCCCCTCGCGTGGGTAGAGACCTCCCGAACGCTCACGCTCGAGGACTTGGCCTGAGGCCGACTGCGGTACCGGTTTCCGGCGCAACTGCGATCGACGCGCGCCGGGACGCAGTTTCGACCGATTCGCCGAAACAGATCGCGAAGCGAACGCTTTTCCGCCCGCTTATCATCGACTTCGATGTGGTATTCGACCGGACCGAGAACGAACCCGAGGAGTGGGATCCCGAGGAGGAGTTCTACGACCCCGACAGCGACGGGTTGACGATTCCGCAGGTGACGACCGAGGACGAATCGGATGCGGACGGGTCCGAAATCGGGATCGACGTGCCGAGCGTCTCCACCGCCGAGACGGACGTTCCAAGCGATCTCTTGCAGGCGTTCTGGGGACTGGTGTTGGTCATCAACGCCGCCCTCTTCGTCGTCTCGATCGGGGCCTTACTGCTGGTGTTCGAAGGCGACATGACTCGCGGCGGTATCCTCATTGGCGCCGGCATCGTCCTGTTCGGGCTTGCCGGGCGACGCTACCGTGCGTTTCGAGCCGACAGCGACGACGGTGCAGCGGACGACGACTCTGCTGACGGGACCCCATCAGCGAACGAGGCAACCGAAACGGCTTCGGGGGACGGTGCCCAACCACAGTCACCGACCCGATCCGATCGCAAATGAATACCGTCAAGGACGACACCGGCAAACGATACCTGCTTCTCAAACACTCCGACAGCGCGAGTCTCGTTCGCGATCCCGAAACCGGCAACGAGTGCTACATCCAGAACGACCGCTTGGAGCCCGTCGACGGAGAATCTCCTCTCGAGACGGCTGCCCGCAGCGTCGACGACCCCGTGCTGACGCTGCTCACGAACGTTCACGACGAGGAAACGCTCGGACTGTTGCTCGAGTTCGCGACACGGGGACCGCTCGGTGTCCGCACCCTGCTCGACGCCTACGAGTTCTGTGAAAGCGACCTACACGGTCGGCTGACGGTCCTTGTGGCAGCCGGACTGCTCGAGGAGACCGAGGTCGCCGGCGAACGGGGCTACCGGCTCACCGAAGACTGCGAGACCGCGCTCGCAGCGATTCGGGAAATCGAACCGACGGACACGCACGACGATCCGACTGACTCGAGAACCGACTGAGAGTCGTCAGTCCGACGCGAGCAGTTCCGCTTCCGGGGGTTCGCCGCGCTCGAGTCGCGAGCGGTTCGACGTCGCATCTTTCTCGACGCGGACGAGCGAATCGGCCGCCCCGACGAGTTCCTCGTCGTGGCTGACGACGACGATCTGCTCGACGCCGAAGTCGTTGCGCATCGATTCGATCAGCGAGACGAGTTGCGTGACGTGGCCCGAATCGAGGAACACCGTCGGCTCGTCGAGAATCAGTGGCGGCATCGGCGCGGTTCCCTCGACGCCTTCGGCCAGCAGCCGGTAGATCGCACACCGCAGGCTGAGATTGAACAGCGCCCGCTCGCCGCCCGAGAGCTGTTCGGGCTCTAAGGCTTCGCCGTCTTTCTGGTAGACCGTCAGCCGGTAGTCACCGTCGAGATCGATCGCTGCGTAGGAGTCGTTCTGATAGACCAAGTCGAACGTCTCATTGAGCAGTCGCTCGAGGGTTTCGACGTTGCGCTGGCGCAACTCTGCCCGCAACTCGCCGTAGGTCGTCTGGAGCGTCTCGGCTTCGCCATACAGCGACTCGAGGAGCTCACACTGGGCCTCGACGCGCTCCAAGCGCTCGCGAAGCCGCTCGAGGTCGGCGAGTTTCTCTTCGACGCCGCCAATCGCTCCCTGTATCTCGTCACGTTCGGATTCGAGTTCCGCGAGTTTCCCGTCGACCTGCTCGATGTACTGCTCGGCGTTTCGCTTGTCCTCGCGGGCGGTTTCGACCCGCTCGTCGTCGAATTCGGACTCGAGGTCGCGCTTGCGCTCCCGCTTTGCCGACAGCGTTTCGCGGCGCTCGTCGTTCATCTCCTCCCAGTCCGCGATGCGCTCGCGAAGCCGGTCGATCTCGGTTTCGAGCGTGGCCCGTTCGTCGGCGATCTCGGCGATCCGCTCGAGCGTCTGAATCGTCTCCTTGAGTTCCCCGAGCTCGGTGTTGATCTCACCGAGGGCGGCCCGTGCGTCGGCCACCTCGGCCTTGCGTTCGTCGGCAGCGGCCCGCTTCGCGTCGGCCTCGGCCTCGTACTCATCGGCGTCCGCTCGCAGCTGCTCGCGCTGCTCGCGTCGGTCCGCGATGGTCTCGCGTTTCTCGGCGAGCAACTGTTCGACGTTCTGGCGGTTGTCCTCGAGCCGGTCGACTCGCTGCTCGGCCTCGAGCAACGCCTCGGCGCGGTCGATCCGCTCGTCTAGCTCGGTGCGCTCGGCTTCGAGTTCCTCGCGTTCGGCCTCGAGGGCAGTGAGTTCCTCCCGGCGGTCGTCCAGCACGTCGACGTGTGGCGAGTCCTCGACGGGCTGGCCACACTCCGGGCATTTGCCCTCCTCGAGCAGCCGTTCACCCTCCTCGATCGCGTTCTCGGTGGTCCGGATGTCCGCGGTGACGTCGTTGAGTTCCGCGGTCAACTCCTCGCGGTCGGCTTCGAGGGATTCGAGGTGCGATTCGGCCGCCCCGAAGTCGACAGGTGTGTCGTCGAACGCGGCCCGCGCGTCCGCGATCTCCGCGTCGAGCTCCTCGAGTTTCGCCTCGCGATCGGCGATCGTCTCCTCGTCGTCTTCGATTCGTGCTGTAAGGTCGTCGGCTTCATCTCGGGCGGTTTCGGCCTGCGCCTCGAGCTCGTCGGCCTCCGTGCGTAGTCGTTCGATCTCTTCGGTGCCGGTTTCGATCGTTACCGTGACGTCCTGTAACTCGTCGGCAAGTTCCTCGTCGCGGGCCTCGAGTTCGTCGATTCGGGCCTGAATCGTCTCCTCATCGGGGTCGGCAGTCTCGAGGTCGACCGTCTCGAGCAGGTCGGTACGCTTGGCTGCCAGTTCCTCGCGTCGCGCCCTGATTTCGCTGATCTCGTCGCGTGCATCCTCGCGCTTTCGTTCGGTGGCTTCGATCTTCGATCGGAGGTCGGCGATCTCCTCGTCGAGTGTCGCGATCTCCTCGCGGGTTTCCTCGTGGCGCTCGAGGACGTCTTCGGCGGTTTCGAGGGTCTCCTGGGCCTGCTCGCGCTGCGTTTCGTAGTGGTCGATCTCGTCGCTGATCTCGGCGCGGCGGGACTCGAGTTCGTTGAGTTGCGCGTGGAGATCCCGCGCTTCCTTTTCTTCGACCTGCTGTTGAATATTGTCGAGTACCTCGCGCTGGCCGTCGAGCACCGTTTTGACGCCGAGTCGGGCGTCGCTGGCCCGCTCGCGGTAGTCCTCGAGCGCCCCCAGCTGGAGGAGATCGTCGATCATGTCCTGGCGGTCGCTCGGCGAGGCGTGGATGAGCTTGTTGACCTCGCCCTGACGGACGTACGCGCAGTTGACGAACGCCTCGGCGTCCATCCGCAGGAGCTCGGTCACTTCGCGGCGCACGTCGCGGGCCCCCTCGATCGTCTCGGTCGGCGTCTCGAGGACGCACTTCGTCGTCGTGGCACGGTCACCGCGGAGTTTGAGTCGGCGCTCGACGTGATATTCGCGGCCGTCGTGGGTAAACCAGAGTTCGACCTCGCTTTCTTCTTCGCCGGTCGTGATGACGTCGTCTAACGTGCGGTCATCGAGGGCCTTCGAGCCGTAGAGCGCGAAGAAGACGGCCTCGAGCAGTGTCGACTTGCCGCTGCCGTTGACGCCGTGGACGACGGTCACGCCGCGCTCGAGGGAGAGGTCGGCGTCGCCGTAGCACTTGAAGTTCAGTAGGCGGACGCGATCGACCCTCATGCGAAATCACCCAGGGAAGCGGTGTCGGCGTCGGCAGTCTCGTCGGCCTCGCCGGCGTCGTCGGTCGTGCGTTCGGTGTAATCGGCTGTGTCGGCTGCCGCCTCGGCGCGGTCGTCCGTACCACCAGCGCCGGTGTCGGTCGAATCGGCTTCGGAATCGGGTTCGTCTGCGAGGTGGTCTGCGACCGTCGTCACGTCCGCATCGTCGGGCTCGCGCTCCGGCGCTGGCTCGAAGGCCGATCGGTCGTCCTCGAGCACCTCGCGAACCCGTCGTTCGACGGTCTCGCGAACGTTCGCATCGGCGAGATCGCCGTTCCGGACGGTCTCGTCGATCTCGCGGGCGGCGTCACTGAGCCCCAGTTCGCGTACCCGCTCGCGGACGGCGTCGTCCGGATCCGCGAAGCTCACCGAAACGTCGTCGTCCTCCTCTGGGAGGTCGCGTCGGTCGTTGACGCGGGCGACGAGCGCCCCACGGTCGATCGCGAGCTCCTCGATCGCCGCGGGCGTGATCGGGCGCCCCTCTCCCTCGATCGTGACGATGACGACCGCCTCCTCGAGGTCGTGCTGGCGGACGCGTTCCTGGACGCGGTCGATTCCCTCACCCTCGGCGAGGTCGACGTCGACGAAGACGAACTCGCGGGTGTCGGTGAGCCCGCGGCGGCTGATCGCGACCGACTCCTCGAAGTCGACGATGTTGTAGCCACGATCTTCGCGCTCGCTGGCGCTTGCCCGTTCGGTCGAGCCGCAGTACGTGACCCACGTGTCGTGCACCTCCGCAGTGTCGGGTTTGTGGTTATCCCCAAGCAGGACGGCGTCGAACTCGACCGACGACTGCTCGAGAACGACCTCGGTGTCCCAGTCGGCGTGAGCGAAGGGTTCGAAGAGGCCGTGGCTCACCAGCGTCGCGTAGTCGGCTTCCTCGGGGACCGGCTCGAACGCGTACTCGAGGTCGTCCCGGCGCGATCGGGGGACGAAGTCCAGACCGTAGAAGGCAGCATCGCCGATGACGACCGGTTCAGCACCGAGTCTCGTTGCCAGCCCGAGATCCGCGAAGAGATCGAGCCACTGGGCATCGCGTTTCGACTCGTGGTTGCCGACGACGGCGAGAAAGGGGATGTCGGCGTCGGACAGCGTCCGGAGTACGTCGATCGTGCCCTGCAGATCGACCAGACTCGGTCGACGGTCGTGAAAGAGGTCGCCGGCGTGGACCACCGCGTCGACATCGTCGGCAACGGCGTCCTCGACGACCGAGCGGAACGCCTCGAGGAAGTCCCGTCGTCGCTCGGGCGAGTTGTACTGCTGGTACCCGATGTGGGTATCGCCCGTATGGATAACCCGCGTCATTGGCCAGTGGTTGGCGAGTCTACCCTAAAGGGATTCCGTCACCGGAGTGAAAGTAAACGCGAAGAACCGACAGCGCCAGCCAGAGAAACGAGTCGATTACGCGTCGATGTCGAGGCTGTAGAGGCGCTTACGTGCGTCCGAGAACGAAAAGCGCGAGTTGACGACGTTCTTCTCGTCGAGTCGGTTGAGCGCGTACCGAACCGTCCGGGACGGCAGCAGCGTCTCGTCGGCGATCTGTTGTTGGGTCATCGTGTCGTTGTACTCGAGGACTTTCGCGACCAATTTCGCACTCGGCGGCAGCTCACGGACGTCGTCCCACGTACCCCGATCGGCGGTCTCCTGTTGAAGGGACTCTGATGCACTCATCTTATCCACCTATTCCGAATACGGGGTAATAATATTTTCTATTCCCTCTAATGCTCACTAGTAATACGCCGTAGTTGAGTGCACCTACCCGAAGCCTCTTAAGAACCAACACCCAAAGGACGGGTGATGAGCGACACTGTGGACGACGTCGACCTCCCATATGATGAGGACGAGGCGTCCCAACAGGAGAAAATCCAGGCGCTCGAGGAACGGCTGGAGATCCTCGAGACGCAAAACGAGGAGATGCGCGACAAACTCCTCGACGCCAACGCCGAGAACAACAAGTACCAGCAGAAACTCGAGCGACTTACACACGAAAACAAGAAGCTCAAGCAGTCCCCGCTGTTCGTCGCCACCGTCCAAGAGGTCACGGACGAGGGCGTCATCATCAAACAACACGGGAACAACCAGGAGGCGCTAACCGAAGTCACCGACGAGATGCGCGCCGATCTCGAGCCCGACGCGCGAGTGGCGGTCAACAACTCGCTGTCTATCGTCAAGCCCCTCTCGAGCGAGACCGACGTGCGCGCTCGCGTGATGGAAGTCACCGAGAGTCCCGACGTCAGTTACGAGGACATCGGCGGACTCGAAGAGCAGATGCAAGAAGTTCGCGAGACCGTCGAGATGCCCCTCGAGAAGCCCGAGATGTTCGACGATGTCGGGATCGACCCGCCGAGCGGCGTCTTGCTCTACGGGCCGCCGGGCACCGGGAAGACGATGCTCGCCAAAGCCGTGGCCAACCAGACCGACGCCACCTTCATCAAGATGGCCGGCTCGGAGCTGGTCCACAAGTTCATCGGTGAGGGTGCAAAGCTCGTCCGCGACCTCTTCGACGTCGCCCGCGAGCACGAGCCCGCCGTCATCTTCATCGACGAGATCGACGCCATCGCCGCCAAACGGACGGAGTCCAAGACCTCCGGCGACGCCGAGGTCCAGCGGACGATGATGCAACTGCTCTCCGAGATGGACGGCTTCGAGGAACGCGGTGAGATCCGCATCATCGCGGCCACCAACCGCTTCGATATGCTCGACCGGGCCATCCTCCGCCCGGGCCGGTTCGACCGCCTCATCGAAGTGCCAAAGCCCAATCAGGAGGGCCGCGAGATAATCTTCGAGATCCACACCCGCGGGATGAACGTCGCCGACGATGTCGACTTCGCCGAGCTGGCCGAAGAGGCCGAGGCGGCCTCCGGTGCCGACATCAAGGCCGTCTGTACCGAAGCCGGCATGTTTGCCATCCGCGACGACCGCACCGAGATCCGGATGGAAGACTTCCGTAGCGCCTGGGATAAGGTTCAGGCCGAATCTGACGAGACCGAAGACGTCTCGAAAACCTTCGCTTGAACGCGCTCGAGGTCGACGGCGATCTTTCTCTTCGCTTTTCACTCGCTCGAGCCATCCCGTTCGATGCGCTGTCCAGACAGCGTGCGCTCTGTCGTCGAGAGAACCTGTCTCAGTTTCGTGGCCGATCTGCGGCTATCAACGAAGCGGCCAGTGCGTGTACGGTCCGAGACTATAGCGCCGAGAAGACGAGCCACGGCACGACGAACATGGCCACGGTCAGCACCGCGAGAATCAGCACATACCCGATGCCCGTTCCCGCCGCGGTACGCCACGCCGGATGGTCGAAGTCACTGAGATCGACTGCCATGTCACGCTCATCCGGTGACGACCGCATAAGCGTACCGGAACGCGTGACTCGAGAATCGGCATGTATCCGGCAGCGAGCCCGTTAACGACAGTCGGTGTGCTGTCGGTCGCAGTGCACTCTGCGGGCGAGTCGTACCCTGCAATGTGAGGTGAACCCGAAGCCGGCGGCATCGCAGTTTTCATCGTTACACTCCTCTCACCTGCGTCCACCTCGGGCGGTTCATACGAACCGACGCTGGAGGTGAGGGGAAGTGAGCACATAAAAACCGACACCTCGACAGATTGCGTCTTTAAGTGGGGGGAGCAGAACTGAGCAAACTTCGCGCTCGCTCGAGCCTGGTGACAGCTATACCGGACGAATCCAGGCGAGTCGATCACCCCGCTCGAACTCCTCGTCTTCACCGATCACGATCTCTGCGAGCGTGCCGGAGACTGGTGCCGGCACGTCGACACTCACCTTTTCGACCTGGAACTCGCAGATCGAGTCGCCCTCCTCGACGTGACCGCCCTCGGCTACGAACCAGTTGACGACGACACCGACGTCCTCGTCTGCGTCGTCGGGCCAGCGATCGCTCGTCTCGACGGCGACGCGGTCATCGGTCCCGCTCATTCGTCCCCTCGAGCGGCGCGAACGGCCGCTGCGATGTCGTCTACCCCCGGAACGACCTCGTCCTCCATCGGTCGCGCATACGGGATCGGCACGTCCGGGAGGGCGACTCGCTCGACAGCGTCGAGGTCGTCAAGTCCGGCCTCGGCCACGCTCGCGATGATCTCGCCGGTGACGCCGTAGGAGCGGTAGTCCTCGTCGACGACGACTAGATGACCGGTCTTAGCCACCGAGTCGCGGATGGTCTCGGTGTCGAGGGGCACGAGCGTCCGCAAATCGACGACTTCGACATCGACGTCGTCGGCGAGATCCGCGGCGGCCTCGAGCGCGCGGTGGACGTGCAATCCGAGGGTGACGACAGTCACGTCCGACCCCTCGCGTTTGATGTCGGCGCTGCCGAATGGAATCGTATAGTCGTCCTCGGGAACGCCGGTCTTTGGGCCGTCGGGTGCCGGCAGCCAGCCGATCCCCATCAACCGCTTGTGGAACATGTAGACGACCGGGTCGTCGTCGCGGATGGCGTTGTGCATCAGTCCCTTCGCGTCGTAGGCAGTCGAGGGCACGACGACTTTCATCCCCGGGAGGTGTGCGAACGTCCCGTAGAGGGTCTGGGAGTGCTGGGCGGCGTCGTTGTACGTCCCGCCGACTGCGGCCGTCAGCACCATCGGGACGTTCACCGAGCCGCCGCTCATGTAGGTATTCTTGGCCAACTGGTTGTAGATCTGATCCATTCCGACGCCGAAGAAGTCGACGAACATCAGCTCGGCGATCGGCCGCATTCCCGCCTGGGCCGCACCGACGGCCGCGCCGATATACGCCGTCTCGCTGATGGGGACGTCCATGATCCGGTCGCGGCCGAACTCTTCGAGTAAGCCCTCGGTGCTGTCGAAGATTCCGCCGTAATCCGCGACGTCTTCGCCCATGTAGAAGACCTCGTCGTCCTCGCGCATCTCGTGGGCGATCGCCTCGACCATCGCTCGGCTCATCGTCAACGATCGGCCCGCCTGCTGTTCGCTCGTGTCGTCGTTCTCCTGTTGTGCCATCAGTCGTCACCTCCCGTGTCCGCGATCGACGGCTCGCTGTCTGTCACACCGGACGGCGGATTCACGAACACGTCCTCGTAGGCGTTGTCAGGATCGGGTTCGGGCTGGTCTTTCGCCCACTCGATCGCCTCCCCGACGCGGTCGTGGGCCCGCGAGCGCATGTCGTCGATCTCCTCGTCGTCGATGCCGTGGGCTCGGAGATCCGCCTCGAGTCGCTCGATCGAATCCCGCTGCTCGGCGGCGGCTTTGTCCTCGGCGGGGCGATAGGCCTCGGGATCGCCCATGAAGTGGCCCATGCGTCGGTGGACCTGTACCTCGAGCAGCGTCGGGCCGTTCCCGTCGCGAGCGCGTCCGACGGCTTCTCTGGCGGCATCGGAGACCGCGACGGCGTCGTCGGCGTCCACACGCGCACCTTGGAGGCCGAACCCGTCGGCGCGCTGGGCTCCGTTCTCGACATCGGTAACGCGTTCTTTTGGCATGCTGATAGCCCAGTCGTTGTCCTCGACGACGAAAACGACGGGGAGGTGCTGGACGCTCGCGAGGTTCAGCGACTCGAGGAACGCGCCCTGGTCGATCGCGCCCTCGCCGAGGAACGCGACGGCAACGCTGTCGGTGTTGCGCTTCTTTGCGGCCAGTCCAGCACCGACCGCAGGCGGACAGCCTTCGGCGATGATGCCGCTACACGCGAAGTTGACGTCGGGATCGAACAGGTGCATGTGGCCGCCCTTGCCACCGCTCAGACCGCTTTCGCGGCCGAAGATCTCGGCGGTCATTCGCTTCAAGTCGACGCCTTTCGCGATGGCGATATGATGGGGGCGATGCGGTGCCGTGACCGTATCGTCGTCCCGGAGGTGCTGGCAGACGCCCGCGCCGGCAGCCTCGTGACCCGCCGCGAGGTGGAGTTCACCCGGAATGGGGCCGGCGGAGATATCGAACGCGGGCTGTTTGCCCGCCATGTACTCCTCCTGTAGTCGTTCTTCGTACTGACGCGCCGTCACCATGTTCTCGTACATATCTTGTAACTCGATAACGGCCACCATGATTCCTGTAGACGTGACGGAACGGATCGTCAAATAGCTATGCCGGGTAGGAGATCGAAACGCGACCGCTGGTGGAACTATCGCGGATACCGAACCGAACGTGCAGAAGCGTCCGTTTCGGACTGTTTTTACCGGGTGACCCGCTACGGACACCCAATGACGAAAATCGTCGTGGTGGACAATCACGGACAGTTCACCCACCTCGAGCGCCGGGCGCTTCGTGACCTCGGCGTCGACACGGAACTGATCGACAACGACACGCCCCCAGAGGAGGTCGACGCCGACGGCGTCGTCCTCTCCGGTGGTCCCGACATGGACCGAATCGGAAAGTCCACCGAGTATCTCGAGGCGGACATGCCGGTCCTGGGCATCTGTCTGGGAATGCAACTGATCGCCGAAGAACTCGGTGGCACGGTCGGCAGCGGCGAGTACGGCGGCTACGCCGACGTGTCAGTCGACATTGTCGACGAGGACGATCCGCTGACCGGATCACTGCACCCCGAAACCCGCGTCTGGGCGAGCCACGCCGACGAGGTCACAGAACTGCCCGAGGGGTTCGAACTGACGGCGAAAAGCGATGTTTGTGACGTCGAGGCGATGAGCGACACCGATCGAGACCTCTACGGCGTGCAGTGGCATCCCGAGGTCGCCCACACCGAGGAGGGCGACGAAATCTTCGAGAACTTCCTGTCGATCTGCGAATCACAGTAATTTCGCGGCCGATCCGACTCGGCTACTCTCGCGGATGTGATCGCTCTCGGACGGAAACGGGGCTCGTCTCACCACAGAGTTGAGCGATCAATAAGAGCGCATCAGGTCTGCCAGGCGAGCGAGAGTGTCGTATCGGATTCGATCCAGGCCGCATCGTTCGTTGTATCGAAGATACGAACAGTACCATCGTCTGTCTCTTTTGCGGCACACCGGGCGGGTTCGGACGGAGCTTCCGTCATAGGGTAACGTCAGATGAGAACTAGCCACACACGATATAGGTCTTGTGTCTCGTCGACACTCCACGAGCAGAGCGAACGAAATCGTGCTGAGGGTCAGCCGATAGCAACTCGACCGGCGACCAGCAGCGATTCAATGACTATTCGGCCGGTTTCTCGCGCGCGGGACCCCGTTGGTGGAGCTCGATCCCGACGTCGTCCGGCTCGAGGACATCCGGAAGTTCTTGGTCTCGGTCACCGGTGATATCGGCGAGGATCTCTCGGATGTAGGCGTTGAACAGTTCCGGATGCTCGCTCATCGGGAAGTGACCGATTTCGGCGAGTTCGATCGCTGTTGCTCCCTCTCCAACTCCCTCGGCAGTCTGGCGACCGTCCTCCGGCGTGGTCAGGTAGTCGTACTCACCGTTGGCGATATAGAGAGGACACTCGTCGGCGTTGACCTGATCGAGTTTGTCGCGGTAGTCGTGATCGACGGAGTAGTAGTAGAGATCGCCCTTGAATACTCCTGTTGCGCCCTGTTCATAGAGGTACATCGTCTCGCGGCGGGTCTGTTCGGGACTCTGGGGAGCCATCAGCCCCCAACACGAGTAGGCATTGACTTCCGTCGTATTCACCTCGGGATGGTCGAGCCAGTCGATGTAGAACCCCGGGCTATGCGCACCACATTCGAGGCCGATCAGCGCTCGGAATCGCTCGGGATACCAGTCGGCTAACTCGAGCGCGATGTTGCCGCCCATGCTCGAGCCCATATAGATCGGGTCCTCGAGCTCGAGGGCGTCGGCGAGGTTGACGAGCGTCTCGGTAAACTTCTCGGCGGTCATCGTGTAATCGTCGGTCCACCACTTCTGGGTCGTCGGCGGCACCGACTTTCCGTGATAGGGCAGGTCGTGGGCGATGACGCGGAACTCCTCGGTGATTTGCTCGTCAGTCAGGAGATGGCGCCATTCTTGACAGTTGTTGCCGGCCGTGTGCTGACAGAGGAGCGGAATGCCGTCCTCAGGACCGTTCTCCTCGAAATAGATCCGGTGGTTGACGCCCTCGACTTCCGTGTGGACGTATGACCCGCTGATCGGTTCGACGTCGCCTGGCTGGTAGGTCGTCGACATGTTAGCTCCCTCCGTCGTTGTGTGCGACCCGCATCAGATCGAGCGTTCGCTGGAACGCGCGGAGATGCTGGAATATTTTCTTGTTGTTACCGGTCAACTGGAGGTGGCCGTCCTCGTTGCGAACCGCGGTTCGATAGTGTGACGCGATGATCTCGTGGTTGAACGCCGGTGGCGTCTCCTGGACGAACTCTTCCCAGGCCTCACGGTCGCCCTCAACACCGAACGACCATTGGTTGTTCATCGTCGGATTTGGCACGAGCTGTGCGATCTCGCCGCCATCCATCTCGAGGAGGACACGCTCGTCACCGATCTCCACGTAGAAATTTTCGGAGAACTTGTCGTGGCCCCGCACTTTCATTTCCGAGTCGCTGTTGACGGTCTCTTTGTACGACTCCCACCACTCGTGGGTGCCGAGTTCTGTATCGTTCATCGAAACCACACGGCACGTTCGCCGAACGATCCGAAGTAGCTCACACAATAATACCCGACACCTTCAGTCTAAATACAACCTCAGATGTCGACAGACGGCCTGTCGGCCTCAATCACACGGCTATGTCCGTCGCGATCGAGGCCCGATCGCTATCCCGAATCGACCGTCAGTGTCTTCACCGTCCGCTCGGATATGCGAACTGATGACAGTCGACACTGTCGGCCGGTTCGAACGCGCACTCGAGGGACTCGAGGTAGGATTCGAGCGCGTTCCGGCCGCCGACGCGAGCGAACGGATCGAGATGATCGTCGAGGAGCCAGCCGTCGGCGCGCCGCTGCCGTTCGAGGGCGTCACGCTCCCCGCATCGGTGACGACGGAGCCGACGAGTGCCGACCTCGAGGCCGCCCGGACGGGCGTCACCCCGGTCGGCTTTGCGATCGCGGAGTATGGTACCGTCGCCGTCGAGTCGACGGCCGACGGCGCAGAGCCGATCAGCCTCTACCCGGAGCGCCACGTCGCAGTCGTCGCCGAAAGCGATGTCGTGCCGAACTTAAGCGCCGGCTTCGACCGCCTCGCCAACGGCTTCGCGTCGGGTCAGGACAGCGTTGTCTTCGCGACCGGCCGGAGCGCGACCGCCGATATGGGAGATCTCGTCCATGGCGTCCACGGCCCCGGTGACGTCGACGTGATCGTCCTGGAGGACCGCTAAGATGGCCCAGCGAACCAGGTCACAGCAGGCCGACCGGATTCGGCACCTGCTCGAGACCGAAGGCAAAGCCATCCACGCGACGGCGAGTGACTTCGACGCCAATCGGCAGCGCGCGTACGGTGCGACCGACGACCTCGAGGCACTGCGATCCAAGGCCCGATCGATCAAGGAGGATGCCATCGATCGGCTCCCCGAGTTGATCGACACCGTCAAGGACGCGGTCGAGGCCAACGGTGGCACCGTCTACGTCGCCGACGACGCCGCGGATGCGAACGCGTACGTCGCTGATGTCGTCGACGCCCAGACTGAAGAACACGATATCGCCGGCGACGGCGACACCCCGTCGGTCGTCAAATCGAAATCCATGACGACCGAGGAGATCGATCTCAACGACGCGCTCGCGGCCGCGGGAATCGAGGTCACAGAGACCGACCTCGGCGAGTGGGTTCTCCAAGTTGCGGACGACACGCCATCGCACATCGTCGGGCCGGCGATGCACCTCTCTCGGTCGGAGATCGCCGAGCTATTCAACGAGCGGTTCGACCCCGACGAGCCGTTCGAGACGGCCGAAGAGCTCACCCGGTTTGCCCGCGACTATCTCGCCGACCACATCCAGGAGGCCGACGTGGGGATCACCGGCGCGAACTTCGTCGTCGCCGACAGCGGGACGATCACCCTCGTCACGAACGAGGGCAACGCACGCAAGTGTGCGGTCACGCCCGACACCCACGTCGCGATCGCCGGCGTCGAGAAGCTGATTCCGACGCTTGCAGACCTCGAGCCGTTCGTCGATCTCATCGCCAAGAGCGCGACGGGCCAGTCGATCGCACAGTACGTGACGATGCTCTCGCCGCCGACCGACTCGCCGACGCTGGACTTCGACGACCCCGAGGAGCCGATTCCGGCCGGCGACGAAGGGAAAACGGACCGTGATTTCCACCTCGTCCTGCTGGACAACGGCCGCATGGACATGCGCGAGGACGACCCGCTCCGAGAAACGCTGTACTGTATTCGGTGTGGGGCCTGCTCGAACTCGTGTGCGAACTTCCAGTCCGTCGGCGGCCACGGCTTCGGCGGCGAGACCTACTCGGGCGGAATCGCGACCGGCTGGGAGGCCGGCGTCCACGGCCAGGAGTCGGCCGCCGAGTTCAACGACCTCTGTACCGGCTGCTCGCGCTGTGTCGACGCCTGCCCGGTCAAGATCGACATCCCGTGGATCAACACCGTCGTCCGGGATCGGATCAACCGAAGCGAGGAGCCGGCGGCCACTGACTTCCTCGTCGACGGTCTCACGCCCGATATGGAGGAGGGTGGCCTCGATCTCGGCAAGCGCTTCTTCGGCAACATCGGCACGGTCGCGAAAGCGGCCAGCGCCACGGCACCCGTCTCGAACTGGCTCGCCGACGCCGATCCTGTCCGCGGACTGCTCGAGCGCACCCTCGGAATCGACCGCCGCCGCGACCTGCCCGCGTTCAAGCGGGAGTCGCTCGTCGACTGGTTCGAGAAGCGAGGTGGCGAAGCCGCCTCAAGTCGACGGGCCTCTCGAGCCGCACGGGACACCAGCGCCGATCTCGACCGCGAGGTCGTCCTCTATCCCGACGTCTACACGAACTACGTCGACACCGATCGCGGGAAAGCCGCCGTCCGAACGCTCGAGGCGCTGGGCATCCCGGTACGGGTTCCAGACCTGCCCGAAAGCGGGCGCGCAGCCCTCTCCCAGGGGATGGTCGCGACTGCAGACCGGCAGGCGAGCCGGCTCTACGCCGCGCTGGCCGAAGACCTGGATGCTGGTCGGGACATCGTCGTGGTCGAACCCTCCGATCTGGCAGCCATGCATCGCGAGTACGAGCGGCTGCTTCCCGAGCGATCGTTCGAACGGCTCCGTGACGGGAGCTACGAGATCTGTGAGTACGTCTACGGACTGCTTGAGAACGGGGCCGACCCGTCGGCGCTGTCGACCGGCGACGGCGCGGAGCCGGTAGTATATCACTCCCACTGCCAGCAGCGGACGCTCGACCTCGAAGCGCCGACCGTCGCCGTCCTCGAGCGCTGTGGCTATGCCCTCGAGACGACGAGCGCCGAGTGCTGCGGTATGGCCGGCTCCTTCGGCTACAAACGCGAGTACTACGAACTCAGTATGGACGTCGGCGAGCGGCTGGCTGAACAGATCGACGGTGCAGCAACAGTCGTCGCGTCGGGCACCTCGTGTGGTGACCAACTCGAGGGGCTACTCGAGCGGGACGTGCCACATCCGATCGAGGTGCTGGCACCCGGCTCTCGGCTGTAGCGGCCATCGGTACGTCCACTCGAGCGATTCGTGACACTCATCGTTTCGTCGCTTCGCACCGGCGGTCGCCGGAACACAGCCATGCCACTCACACGTCGGTCACTCAAAGAGACCGAAAGAAGCCGTTTAGAACGCGAAACTGCGTTCGTTACTCCTCGAACAGTTCGTCGACCGCTTGCCGAGCAGCGAGCGCGGCATCGTCAGCGACCTGTTCGGGATCGGCCTCGGCGTCGTCCTCGGGCACGTTGAGGTAGACGTCAACCTCGAGGACGCCGTCTTCGAACGTCACGGTGACGTCGAGATCGCGAACGGCCGACTGTTTGTACTGCGAGAAGACGTAGCCTTCCGCAGCGTCCGACGCCGTCTGGACGACGTCGTCGGCCGTCGGCTCGTTAGTCGGCATTTATGCGCCGCCAGCGCCGGGACCGCCTGCCGGGCTCGGACCGCCGCCCATGCCGCCACCGAGCAGTTCTTCGAGCTCGTCCTGCAGGCCCTCGAACTGGTCCTGGACGCGCTCTTCTTGCTTCTCGAGGGTCTCGACGCGGAGTTCGAGCGAGTCGACCTTGTCCTCGAGGTCTTCTTCTGCCTGGTCGTAGTCGGTCTCGACGAGGAGTTCGCCGACGCTGCGGTACATCGTGGTGTCCTCGTCGATGTTCTCGAGTTCGTCGAGAGCGTTCTGGGCCTCGGTGAGGCCGGTTTCCGCTTCCTGCTTCTGGACGGCGACTTGCTGTGCCGTCTCCTGCAGGTCCTGTAGCTGTTCGATTTTCTCCTGTGCTTCCGGCGGCAGGTTTCCTTGCATATCTCGACCGTCGCCCTCCGGACTGATAAAGCCAAGCTTTGTGCTTCGCCCGGATCAACGTCCACCCTATTCCTGATTTTCGACCGGGCTCACTGCGATCCACTACCATCTGTCGCGATCGTATCGGAATGCGACGCCAGTATGTGATGGACTGGAGGTGCTGGTAGAAGACGATCCCGTCGACGAAGCTGCCGATTCACGTCACGATCTGGTCTGTCAGACAGTGGTTCGAAAGCGACGATCAAGACCGCAAACCTGCCGGTACAGGTGCTGGGTTCGTCGCTTTACTGGTCGGTCTCGAGAATCGCTGTACCCACGTCGGCAGTCCGCTCGGCGACGTCGATCAGCGAGAACCACGTGTTTAGCGCGGCTCGCAGGGCAATTACGTCGTCGGCATCGATCTCGATGCAAACGCGGGCGCCGTCACGCTCAAGGGTCGTCCGCGAGCGGTCGTCGTCGATCTCGCCGATCTCGCGGGCGACGCTTTCGGCGACGAGTTCGGCACGCGCGGCGCTCTCGTAGTCAAACTCGAGGGTCGCGTCGTGAGAAGACACGCTGACGCGTTACTGGACGTCGACTTCCTTGACGTCGCGGCTGCGTTCTTTCAGGAGCACGCGGTGGCCGCAGTAGGGACAGCGGACGCCGCCGTACTCGTCGAGCTGGACGTCGCGTTTACAGCGAGAGCATTTGTAACTCATACTGGACCTGAATAGGTGGTTATTCGTCGTCCTCGGCGAGCGCAGCGCGGATAGAGCGCTGGACGGTGCGACCGGCGGGCGTCTCCGGACGGTAGGCACCGCCGGTGAAGACTTCGCCAGTCTCTTCGTTCTTCCAGATGCCAGTGCCGACGCGGGTGACGTCATCGCCGTCGACTTCGGCGTTCTGCATGTCGTCTTCGATCTCGCTGACGCGACGTCGTGCGACGCGGCCGTAGCGGGCACCGAAGCGGCCAGCGCTACCGACCTGTCCTTTCTTGGCCATAGTAGTGCTCTCTATCGCCAGCGGATTCTTAAACCTGTTGAGTCGCGTCGGTTCGGAGACGCCGTCGGCTCCGATCAGGACCCGTCCATCCGCTGGGCGACCGGCCACGCAAGCAGCTCTAGAAATACGAGAGCGAGCGCGGCGAGATAGCCGGCAGCCGCAAGCGGCGTCGTGAACAGTCCCGATCCGACACCCGGTACCGCAAGCAGTGTCCGAACAACGAGGCCGCTGACCGCCAGCAGCGGGATCAGTGTGAGGACAGCGTCCGGTCGCTCGAGCATGGCTAATTATATCTAATTACAGCCCTCCGGTTAAGACTCGGACAACCAGCAGGAACTGACACTTCCATCGGGTACTGACAGTATTTGCGCCCGCCGATACTGTGCGTGATACAGCTCTTTGAGACTCGCTGACGGCACCGATCCACCTGTTTCGCGACTCGTTACCGACGAGAATGACGATCAAGCAAACGGTGACAACGTATTATGCGTTCCGTCGTGGACAGCGTACCCATGCGGCGACGACGCTATCTCGCCGCCGGGGGCGGTCTGGCGGCGACGCTTACGGGGAGTGTGGAAGCGATCGAACGAGAGGTCGCGAGGCGGAGGCGTGCCGTTCAAGACGACGGCGTCACCGAGGTTCGAATCGTCGAGACGAACGCGCCCGTCGAAGGTGGATCGCTGCTCGAGGTGAGCGTAGCGGTCGAAAACACAGGCACGACGGCAGTCCGGGCAACAGTCGAGAGTTTTTACGAGGACGAACATCGATCTACCGTCGAAACGACGGTTGGTCCCGGTGAAACCGAGACGATCGACTACTTCAGTTATCGTACCTATCCAGTCAGCCAGGACGAGACGGTCACGGTCCGGTTCGAGACCGACGACGACACGGCTGAACGCACCGTCGACGTCCTCGCCGTTGAGGAATTGGACACCGCACAACTATCACCGGACCCGGAGCTGACGGTACAGCCGGGGACGACGGTGCTCTTCGAGGTCGAATCCGACGCGCTCGGGGAGTACGGCGGACGAACACAGTGGTTCGTCGATGGCGAGTACGTCGGTTGGTCGATGGGACCCTGGTTTAGCACGTACTACGGCCATCGGGGTGCCGACTACTGGCAGACGACGTTCGACTCGGCAGGCACCTACGAGGTCGCTGCTGCCGTCGGCGACGAGGGCCCCCGTCGAGCGACGTGGACGATAACCGTGGCGGAAACCGGGACCGCAGCGCCGACCATCGAGGGCAGGCGGCCGGCCGACGAGTCACTCGCGGTGACCACCGACGAATCGATCGAACTCGAGCTGGATGTCGCACACCCCGACGGCGCGCTCGACCGCGTCGTCTGGTGGCTCGGCCACTCGGACGTCATCCTCGGTGAGACAGCGGTGAGCGGGAGCGAAGACACCGCGACGCTCACGCTCGAGAGCGGCTGCCACGGCTGTCCGATCATCGCCTGGGTGATCAGTGAGAACGGAACGATCACGTCCGAACGGCCGTGGGTGATCGACGATGTCGGCGAAACCGACGCGGACCTGGCTGTGTCGATCCTCGAGACGAACGATCCCGTCGACGCCGGCGAGGTGCTCGAGGTCACGGCGACGGTCGAGAACACGACCGACACCGAAATAACACAGGACGTCGATCTGATCGTCGGCCACGATCCCGAACTCGTCGACAGCCAGTCGGTGACGGTCGCCGGCGGCGAGTCCGAGACGATCGATCTCGAGTTCGAAACGGCGGTCGTCCGGCGAACCCAGACGTTCCCCGCGCGGGTCGAAACCGAAGACAGCGCCGATGAACGGACGGTCGAAGTGATCGGCACCGAGGATATCGGACTGGACGTGACGATCGTGGAGACCAACGCACCGGTCCAGACAGGCGAGTTTCTCGAGGTGACCGCCGAGTTCGAGAACAGCCACAGCACGGGCCTTATGCGAGAGGTACAGTTGATCGTCGGTCACGATCCGACAGTGGTCGATACGGCAGTCGTCTCGCTCGAGCCCGGCGAATCCGAGACGGTTACGATGGGGTACGAGACCGCACTCGTCAGGAACGCCCAAGAGTTCCCGGCCCGGATCGAAACCGAGAGCGATTCGGACGAGGTCCCCGTCTTCGTCTACGTCGACGAGCCGCCGCTGGCAGTGACGAACATCGAGACGAACGACCCGGTCACGACCGGCGATGTCCTCGAGGTGACCGCAACACTCGAGAATACTGCCGAGTCGGAGACGACCCAGGAGATCGAACTGATCGTCGGTCACGATCCCGAACTCGTCGATTCCCAGTCGGTGACGGTCGCCGGCGGCGAGACCGAGACGGTCGATCTCGAATTCGAAACAGCACTCGTCCGGCGAACACAGACGTTTCCAGTGCGGGTCGAAAGCGACGACGACGCGGCGGTCCGCGACGTCGAGGTGATCGGCACGGACGATGTCGATGTAACCGTGACGATCACCGGGACGAACGATCCCGTCGACGCTGGCGACGTCCTCGAAGTGACTGCCGAAGTCGAGAACGCAAGCGAGGTCACCGTGACGCAGGATCTCGAGTTCGTCGTCGGCCACGATCCAACCGTCGTGGATACCGCGTCGATACGGCTCGAACCGGGTGCCCGTGAGACGGTCACGATGGCGTTCGAAACGGCACTCGTCGAAAACGACCAGGAGTTCCCGGTTCGCGTCGAGAGCGCCGTTGCCTCGGCCGAACGGACGGTTCTCGTCTACGGTACCGATGACAGGGACATCGAGATCGAATTCGTCGACTGCACACAGGCGACCGTCTCCGGAACGTTCGAAGACGGCGACGATCTGACCGTCGAGACGCTCTTCGTCGACTCGGTAGGCGTCGGCAACGCCCATCCGGGGATCACGATTGGCGACGCGATCGATGCCCCGTTTTCCGGGACGATTCGGCTCCAGATCAGCGATGACGAGGGGGTCCTCGACCGGACCGACGACGAGGTCGTCGTCGGACTCAGAGACGACGGCTTCGGCTCGACTATCGGGACCGTCTTCGTCAACTGGTTCGAACCGGACGAGCGCCGCGAAAGCAACCCAAACGACTGCATCGACGAACGCCGGCCCGAGCGGCCGTCGATCGCACTCGAGGACGTCACGCCCGCGGAAGGCGACAGCTACACAGTTACGTTCGGCTACGAGAACCCGAACGAGCTCGAACTCTCTGGCGGCGCGTTCGTCGCGGGAACAACTGGGGCCGAACCGCCCGCGCTCGAGCCCGGAACACACTCGTTCACTGTCGAGTGGACGCCCGAAACGGACGACGAGCGACTCGTCTGGGAGATCGACCTCGAGCACTATTTCTACGACGAGACGCTCCGGGCCGAGACGGAGCCAGCCGGCGAGTATCGAGATCCGGAGCCCGCGTTTTCGGTCGCCATCCTCGAGACGACAGCTCCCGTGGTGGCCGGTGAGACGCTCGAGGTGACGGTCGAGATCGAAAACGTCGGCAACGCCACCGGATCGCAGGAACTCGCGCTCGTGGTCGACGGGCAGGTCGTCGACACCGCGCAGGTCGATCTCGAGGCGGGTTCGATCGAAACGGTGGCGCTGTCGTATCAGACTCGGTCCGAAGACGTCGGCGAACTCGCGGCCACCGTTCGCAGCGAGGCCGACGAAGCGACGGCGCAGGTGACTGTCGAGGAACCAGCCGAGCCGGCGACGTTCGAGGTGACGACTGTGACCGCGACCGATCCGGTCGAAGCCGGAGCCGCACTCGAGGTGACCGCGGAGGTGACGAACGTCGGCACCGAGGTCGGCGAGACTGACGTGTACCTGGATATCGACCAGCAACAGGGCGTCGATACCCAATCTGTATCACTCGCTGCCGACGAGACGGAATCGGTCACGCTGACGTATGCGACGACCCAGACGGATGTCGGCGATCGAACCGCAGCCGTGCGCACCGACGATGACGCTGCGTCGACCCAGATTACGGTGACTGAGCCCGAAACGGCTGGCGAATCGCCTGACACCACACCCGACGAGCAACCGGAAGAGCCTGACTCGCCCGAGGAACCAGAACCACCGGAAGAGCCAGATAGTCCCGAAGAATCAGAGCCACCGGAGGGACCTGCCACCTCCGAGGAACCGGAATCGCCCGACTCACCCGGAGACGAACAGACAGAAGACTCCCCGGCGGAGCCGGTTGACGGACAGCCGGATAATCAATCAGCCGAACTGGTCGAAGAATAGCTACCGCCGCGATCGGCGGCGCTCGAGCAGCCAGCTCACCGACGGGGACCAGCCGTCGTCAATGCTACTGAAACTCCGCTTCTGCGAGCACGTCGTTCAGATCCGCTCGAATTCGCTCGCCCATCTCGCGATCGCGGGCAGTCGTCACAACACGATTTTCCTGCACACTCGAGCCGTCCCGAAGCAGCATCCGCACGTTGCCGCCGTCGTCGGCACGGGTAACCTTCGCACGCATACCTGACTGTGATCCTTTGCCGCCGGCGTCGATGGGGCCTGGAATGACTTTCTTGACGTGTGGGTGGCCTGCGACGGCGTGGATCGCCTCCATGCCCGTCCGCCCGCCGATGAGCGTCGTGTGGCTGCCGCCGATCTTCTCGGCCGGTGGCGTCTCGACGACATCGAGCGCGCGGTTGCCGCGGCGCTCGAGGACGGCCTGGACTGGCTCGTCGTCGTCGACGCGGTAGAACGGATGGTGGAGGTCCTCGCGCACGGCACGGATCACTGCCCGCGTCCCACCGGCATAGACCTCTTCGGGGCGCTTCCGGCGGATCTCGTCGGCGATCAGCCCGGCGAAGTTCCGGAGTTCGATCGGCTCGTTCTCGCCGTCTTCCGGCGTCGTCGTGATCGTCGTCTCGCCGAGGATCTGTTCGTCGGGGTCTGCCGATCCGTCGCGCTCGCGCGTCTCGTCCTCGCCCGCGAGCATCGTGATCGTCGCCCTGTCGCGTGCCGCCTTGAGGACGATCGCCTCGGTGTTGGCGTCCCGGCAGACCAGACAGTAGTCCCCGGGTTTCTCGAGCGGCGATGCGCAGTGGCGACACTCCATACTCGTCTTTTGACACCGGTCGTGTAAAACAGCCGTGTTTTGCTGGCGGTCGCGGCGCTACAGAATGCGCTCGATGATCGTCCGGACGGGGTCGGTATCGACGACTTCGTAGGGGATGCGAAGCGGCGAGATCGAGACCTGACCTTCGAGCACGGCGTGGCGGTCGGTGTCCTCGGAATCAGGGATGTCCCGGTTGGCCATCTGTTGCCAGAGTTTGTTCGTGAGTTGGAAGCCGCCGTCCTCAACCGTCGCGTCCATCTCGTAGACGCGGGTCGGGCGCGTAATCGCATAGCCGTTTGGCTCGCGATCCGGGCAGGGAACGTTGACGTTCAGGTAGTCGACGCGGTCGAACAGGCCGGTTCCGGGTGCACCGTCGACGATCGTTGCTGTGATCTCGGCCGCCTGCTCGAAATCGCTCGGCTCGAGGTCGGTGTCGTAGCCGAGCGTGTCCATCGAGACGGCGATCGACGGCGTCTCGAGGAAGGCTGCTTCCATCGCCGCGCTCACCGTTCCCGAGCGGGAGAAGACGTACGCACCGAGGTTCGCGCCGGCGTTACAGCCCGAGACGACGATGTCGGGGTCGGGCTCGATGGCGTTGACGCCGACGATGGCACAGTCACAGGGCGTGCCGTCGACGGCGTAGCCGAGTTCGTGGTCGGTGTGTGGAACTGGCGAGGTAAACGAATCCGATTCCAGGTCCAGCGAGAGGTCGTCGGGCGAGGATCGCGTCCGACCATACGAGAGCGAGCGACCGACGGCGCTGCGGTTCCGATCGGGCGCGACGACGGTAACCGTGCCGACCGCCTGCAATGCGTCGTACAGCGCCCGGATTCCGGGTGCGTCGATCCCGTCGTCGTTCGTCAGGAGAATGTGGGGGTCCGAATCCAGTTCCATTGCCGTATACACGGTCTAGGGCCCAACGTACCTATCAGTTCGGTTCGTGACGGTGGGGTCCGCTACGTGGATCAATCTGCCGTATCCGCGAGTTTCGTCCCGCAAGCCGGACAGTATCGCGAGCCGGCGGCGACGACAGCCTCACAGTCGAGACAGGTGACCGCGTTGGTCGGGTCGGGACCGCTCTCGAGGGCCTCACCACAGGACGGGCAGTAGTCGGCGGTCGCCGGCACGGTTGCGCCACAGGACGGACAAGCGTCGCCGTCCTCCCAGAGCACGCGACGCCGCGAGCTCGAGACGTAGTTGTACGCCGCCCAGACGACGTTTCCAACGCCCAGCGAGAACCAGAACGTCAGCAGCGCGACGACAATGTGTGAGCCGACCGAGCCGAACTCCCGGTCGACCATCACGACGCGGTCGGGCGTCTCCTCCTCGATCCGCCAGCCCTGCGCGACGAGATCGTCGATCTCTCGTTGGACGCGTTTGCTACGCATGGGTATCCGTTGGACGCGAACGAGCAAAAGACTGTCAGCGACTCTACACCCGATCAAGACCAGCCCAGTTCACCACGGCAGGTATCGCCGGAGACGAGCCAGCGTCGACGGCTCGTGGCGGACGCGTAGCGTGGTCCCGTCGGCCTCGCAGACTACCTCCGTCGCGGGAATCCGTTCCCCATCCGGCAGCAGAAACGACTGCTCGCCGGCCGGCACCGTTCCACCGCTGCTCGCACCGAACAGCGCCTTCGATCGCCCCGTCGGCTCCGGAACCGGCTCGCTGTACTCGATCTCGTAAGTCGGGGTCCCGTCCTCGGTCGTCTTCCGCCAGTCAACGATCTCGCGGGTCTCGTCCGTGCCGATCATGTGCGAGCCTACTCGTACCACCGTCTAAACGCTTCGGCGACCGTCTCGAGACGCGTCGCCCTCGGATTCGACACCATCAGCCGAGGGCGACCGGATCGACTTTCAGGTACTCCCGGGAGACGACCGTCGCGTACGATCCCTTGGGAAGTGCAAACGAGAGTGTCAACGGATCGGTCTCGAGCGACAGGTCAGTCCGCAGGAGGATCGCCCGCCGGGTACCGGTCGAATGGAACTCGCCGGGGAGGTCGAAATCCGTCTTCTCGAGGCCGAGGTCGTCGAGGACGGCGCGTTCGATCTCGCCTTGCTCGCCGTCGGCCAGCTCCGTCTCGGTTCCGACCAGCGGTGCGGTGACGAACGCTCGGCCGCGCTCGCAGTGACGGGTCACCGAGTCGACCCGGCGCTCGTCGACGCGCTGGAGCCGGTCGGGATCGGGAAGTTCGAGGCCGTCGGGCGCGTCGGTGTCAGAAAAGCAGACCACATCGCCGTCGACAGGGCGGTCGAACGGCAGGTCGCGCTCGAGCCGTTCGGAGAGCATCAGGTTGAACGCGTACGACTGGGCCGCGTGGACGAACAGCCGCTGGAGGTTCGAGGGGACGCGCTCGAGGGCCGCCCTGAACTGATCGGGGCCGGGCTCGCCATCGTGTTCGGCGAGCGCGTGAATCATCGAGCGCTCGTACCGGAGGCGGTTGGGAACACGCTCGAGGGCTTCCTGCCAGTCTCTGGTCTCCTCGACGAAGGCTCGCGCTTCCTGCGTCGACTCGGGTTCTGCGTCGGTCGGGTTCCCGAGGTAGGCCATCACTGCGCCTTCCCAGTCGCCGCGAGCGATCGCGAGGCCAACCTCGTGGGTGACCGGCCGGCGGCTGCCAAAACGTTGCTGGCCGAAGAAGTTGGGAACGCCAATCGAGGTTGTGTCACTTGAATCGTCGCTTCTCTGGCCTTCGAGTCCGCCAAACTCGTGCAGTTCGTCGGTGATCGCGGCGGCGTTGTCGGGACGGTCGGGTTCGCTGACGACGAGTTCGAAGGCGTTGCCCGCGAGGTCGCCGAACTCGAGGTTTCGCCCCGCCCGACCCAGTACCTCGATCTCGGCCCCGTCGATCTCGGGGAGATCATCGGGGTCGGCTCCGTAGACCGAAAACAGCTGTGTCGTCACGGCGTACTTGTCTTTCGTCCCGGCCCAGTTGACGCGTTCGCGAGAGACCCCGAGCGCATCGGAGAGCCGCGATGCGAAGTCGTTAGTGTCCCAGCCCTGCAGCGTCGCCCGGAAGACGAGATGTGGGTAGGCATCCGTCGAGGCGTCGACGGGTTCGGTGTCGAAGCGCTCGAGTTCGCGCACCCGGAAGTGTTCGTCGTCCTCGCGAAGGTGGCCGCCGACGCCGTCGGTTTCAGAGACGTAGTGGTCCATACCGACGGCCTGCTCGGTGGGATGGGCTGGGCGCATGCTGGTTGCCGGAGGTTGGTGTGCGGGGCCTAAATCGGTTCGTTCTCGCGGCCAACGATTAGTCCGTCCGCGGGATCGATCGCGCACCGAGCGCGAAGGCGACGACGGCGAGCGCGGTGAGAATCCCGAGGTTCGCAAGTGCGGGGTCGACGCCGGCGACCGCGGGCGTCGTTGCGTCCGTGTAGGTCGCGGCCCGCACGCCGCGTGCGAAGTAGGTCAGCGGCGAGAGGTTCACAAGGGGTTCGAACCAACCGGGCAGTTGTGACAGGGAGATGAACGTCTCCGAGAGGAAGAGCAGCGGCAGCCCGATCGCGTTGCTGGCGGCGACCGCGCCGTCCTGGGAGTCGGTGTAGCTGCCGAGCATCGCGCCGACGCCACAGAAACAGATCACACCGATCAGGATATACGGTACTAACAGCGGCGAGAACGCGATCTGGGCGCCGGTCAGCAGGACCACCAGTCCGAGGATGAGCAGACTCGCCAGGCCGATGATCGCTGCGTTGACCGCGGTCTGGGCGAGCAACCACTCGGGACGGGTCAGCGGCGTCGTCGCGAGTTTCTCGAAGCGACTCCCCTCACGGTGGCGTGCGACCTCGCTGCCCATCCGCGACAGCGGCGTAAAGAGGACGACGACGGCGAGATAGCCCGGCACGTAGTAGGCCGCCGGCTCCGTGAACAGCCCCTCGCCGGTCGGATCGGTCCGGATCAACGCGCCGAAGATAACGATCAGGATCACCGGGAAGAAGAACGTGAAGAAGACTGCCGTCCGCCGGCGGATAAAGGATCGCCAGCCCGCGGTCGTCTCGGCCCTGACGCGTCCCATTCGACTCATGCCGTCTCACCCGATTGCGCGAGATTCGACCCACCGCGATCACCGCCGTCTCCGCTCTCGAGTCGATCCGTTCGCTCACGCTCAGTAGCATCGGCCAGCGTGAGATAGACATCCTCGAGGTCCGGTTCGGCCCACGAGAGCTCGGTGTATTCGATCTCCCGCTCCTCGAGATAGTCGACCACGGTTCCGATCGCAGCGGGATCGATCTCACGAACGACGACCGCGCTGTCGGGGGTCCGGTTGCGGCCGCGTTCCGGTCGCTCGACCGGGTACGCCAGGTCCGCGAAGGCGTCGGGGGCGGCCGCCGTTTCGATGGTGAGCCGGCTCGACCCGCCGTGGTCCCGAACGAGGGCCTCGGGCGGGCCCTGTGCGACGAGCGAGCCGTCGGCGAGCAGGCCGACGCGGTCGGCGAGGCGTTCGGCTTCGGCCATATCGTGCGTCGTGAGGACGACCGTCGTCCCGGCGTCGGCGAGGTCTTCGATCAGCCGCCAGACGGTGCGCCGACCGGCGGGGTCGATGCCGGTCGTCGGCTCGTCGAGAAAGAGCAGATCGGGGTCGTTGACTAGCGTGGAGCCGACACAGGCTCGGCGCTGTTGGCCACCCGAGAGGTCCTCGTACCAGGTGCCGCCGGCGTCGACGAGGCCGACGTCCGCGAGCACGTCGTCCGGATCGCGCGCGTCATCGTAGAGACCGGCATAGTACGCGAGCAGTTCGCGAGCGCTGAGGCGTCCGGGCGGCGAGAACTCCTGTGGCAACACGCCGAGCCGGTCGCGATCGACTGCTGCCGGCGACGCGCCAAGGATTCGCGCGCTGCCGCTGTCGGGTTCGGTCGTCCCCGTCAGCGCGCGGACGAGCGTCGTCTTGCCGGCCCCGTTCGGCCCGATCAGCGCGAAGACCTCGCCACGTGCGACCGACAGCGAGGCCCGCGACAGGGCGACGGTCTCGCCGTAGGTCTTCTCGAGATCCGTTGCTTCGACTACGGCTTCCATAGCGGTCGGTTCCCACGCATCGCGGGTAAGGGGTTCGATTCGACCGGCCGCAAGGTCGACTCGAGCGACGTGAGCGAGAACCGCGCTCTTGCCCGTGCAGGCGCAACCGTTACCGGCCGACCCGTGCTACTGGTTCGGAATGCCCCAGCTCGGATACACCCTCTCGAGCGAGGAATTCGGCCCGACGGAGCTGGTCGATATCGCCCGTCGCGCCGAGGCCGCCGGCTTCGATTTCGTCTCGATTTCGGATCACTTCCACCCGTGGACCTCCGCGCAAGGGGAGTCGCCGTTCGTCTGGTCGACACTGGGTGCCATCGCGAACGCGACCGACGAGATCGAGGTCGGTGTCGGTGTCACCTGTCCGACGACCCGAATCCATCCGGTCAACGTCGCTCACGCCGTCGCCACCGTCGACGAGCTACTCGGCGATCGCTTTATCTTCGGCGTCGGCACCGGCGAGAACCTAAACGAGCACGTCACTGGCGAGCGCTGGCCCGAACACGATGTCCGCCTCGAGAAACTCGAGGAGGCGATGGATGTCATGCGAAAGCTCTGGTCCGGCGAGACGACGAGTCACCGCGGCAAACACTACACAGTCGAGAACGCGCGCCTCTATACGGTCCCCGACGAGCAGCCGACGACGATCGCTAGCGCCTTCGGTCCGCAAACGGCCCGATGGGCGGCCGACCACGCGGACGGCCTCTGGTGTTCCGGGCCGAAGGGAGACATCGTCGACGGCTACGAGGAGGCTGGCGGCGACGGGCCGAAATACACCCAGTTACACGGCTGCTACGCCGACAGCGAGGAGGAGGCGATCGAGACGATCTACGAACAGTGGCCCAACGGCTCGCTCCCGGGGGAACTCGGCCAGGAGCTATCGACGCCCGCACACTTCGAGCAGGCCGCCCAGCTAGTCGAGAAAGCAGACATCGCGGAATCGGGGACCACGACTGAACCGGACCCACAAGCCCACATCGACAGCATCGAGCAGGCGATCGACGCCGGCTACGATCACGTGTATTACCACCAGATCGGCCCGGCACAAGAACAGGCGCTCGAGCTCTACGAGGAGGACGTGCTGCCGTCGTTCTAACTCGTTGCGACTGCGACGAACCGATTGATCGCCTCGTCGTTCCCCGCGACGATCAGCATGTCGTCCTCGCGGACGACGAAGTCCGGTCCGAGGTCGGTCAGTAGGTCGCCGTTGCGTTCGGCCGCAACGACGGTACAGCCGGTTCGTGCCCGCAGGTCGATGTCGCCGAGACTTCGACCGGCGATCCGCGGGGCGGTTGTCCGGACGAGTTCGAACTGCGTCTCCGGCGTGAGGATCTCTTCGTCCTCGATCAGCACGGACGCGAGCATTCGGCCAGTCACCGTCGAGAGCGACAGAACGTACTCCGCGCCCGCTCGGTAGAACTTCGGAATGTTCTCGGTTTCGTTCGCTCGGACGATGATTTCGACGCTCGGCGCCAACTGTTTGATCACCAGCGTCGCATAGATCGATGTCGCATCGTCGTCGAGCGTCAACACGACCGACTGGCCGTCGGAGACACCCGCTGTCTCGAGGACCGCTTCGTCGGTGACGCTGCCGACGATATCGACCCCGTCTGCGTCGGCAGTATCGATGGTGAACGTAGAGACGTCGTTGGCCACCAACGTGTCCACCGCGGTTCGACCGACGACACCGTAGCCGCCGACGACGACGCGATCTGGGCGGCGTGGCAGGCTCGACACTGTTCGCGATTTCAGTTCCGTGAGATCGTCACGACGACCTGCGACGAGCAGGATCGTGTTACTGTCGATCACTTGTTCGGGGTCGGGAACGGGGACGAACTCGCCGTTGAACCACGCGCCGATGACGGTGATCCCCATGCGATCCCGGATGCCCGACTCGGAGATCGTCTGGCCGACGAGGTCGCTGTGGTCCTTGACGAGCAGTTCGGTCACCGTGAAGTCCTCGCTGAGCTCGATCGTGTCGCGAAGGTCGGCCGAGATCGTCGTCGTCGCCTTCGTGGCGAGGCTCTCTCCGAGCACCCGCCGCGGGCGGACGATCTCGTCGGCCCCAGCGTAGCGGTGGTAGCTCGCGACGTCTTCGTCCTCGGCGACACTGACGATCCGCAGGTCACTCGAGAGTTCACGGGCGGTGAGGATCACCATCGCGTTGGTCTCAGCATCGATATCGGTGACGAGCGCGCGGGCGTCGGTGACGTTTGCCGCCCGAAGCGTTTCCGCCTGATCGAGTTCGCCGTAGATGGCGTCGATCCCCTCGCTGTCGAGTTCGACGACGAGTTCAGGATCGTCGTCGATGAAGACGTAGGGGACGTTCGCCGCCTCGAGTTCGTCCGCGAGCACGTCCGATCGCGGCGTATGCGAGCAGATGACGACGTGATCGGTCAGGTCGGTCGACTCGGGCGGCCGATCCTCGAGGGCCTGCTGGAACAACGGGACGACGAGCAACGGGAGTGCGAGGAAGACGAGAAGGACGCCGGTGAGGTTCATCCCGATCACGAACAGGTTCATCGCGGTGCTCTCCCAAGGAGCGTCACCGCCGAAGCCGGCCGTCGTCAGCGATTCGATGACGGCCTGAATCGATTGTGCGTACGTCTTCGTCTCCCCTTCGAAGGCAGCCATCCCAAGCTGATAGAGGCCTGCGTAGACGAGAACGAGGACGAGCACGGCGACCAGTGAGAGCACGATCCGACGCCACCAGTAATTCATCACCGGGAGGTGACCGTCAAGCGGTTTGTAGCTTCGGAAACGACGCTCTCGGGCATCTTCGGACGGTTCATTAGCGGGCGATCACCGCTTCCAAACCCGTTTTGGCAGTTGCGACCGAAGCCGCCCCCATGGAGTACACCACGCTCGGCAACACGGGCACGACCGTCTCGCAACTCTGTTTCGGTACTTGGCGCTTCGGTCGCGAGACCGGCGGCATCGTCGAAACGGAACGTGACGAAGCCCACGAACTTCTCGACGCTGCCTGGGACCACGGGATCAACTTCATCGATACGGCCAACGTCTACGGCGATCCCGACGGGACCAGCGAGGAGTGGATCGGCGAGTGGCTCGCAGACCACGACCGCGAGGACTTCGTCCTCGCCTCGAAGGTCTACTTCCCCTTCGACGGCTGGGGTGAACCCGGGCCGAACGACTCCGGGCTCGGACGCAAGCACATCCGCGCTCAGATCGAGGGCACCTTAGAGCGACTCGGGACCGACTATCTCGATCTGTACTACATCCACCGCTGGGACGACGACACCCCCATCGAAGAGACCATGCGGACGCTCACCAACCTCGTCCGCGAGGGCAAAGTCAACCATCTGGGTGCCTCGAGCATGGCCGCCTGGAAACTCACCAAAGCGCTGTGGACGAGCGACGTCGAGGGCCTCGAGCGCTTCGACGTGACCCAGCCGATGTTCAACGCGGCCGATACGGACGACATCGGCGACTACCTCGATGTCTGTGCAGATCAGGACATCGCAGTCTGTCCGTACTCGCCGCTTGCCGGTGGCTTCCTCACCGGCAAATACGAGCGCGCCGAGGACGGCACCGTCGTCGCGCCGGACGGCTCGCGGGCCAGCCTCACCGACCTGTTCGAGGATCGCTATACGAGCGCGACGGCCTGGGAGGTCCTCGAGGCTGTCGAGTCGGTCGCGGACGACCTCGACGCGACGCCCGCACAGGTCTCACTGCGCTGGCTGATGGACCAGGATCGATTTACCTGCGTGCCGATCGTCGGCGCACGTACCCCGGACCAACTCGAAGAAAACGTCGGCGCAGTCGACCTCGAGTTGAGCAACGAGCAGTTCAATCGGATCGACGACGCTCGCGGCGCGAACGATAGTGGCTATCGCTAACGTGCGTCCGCAACGGGCTCGAGCCCGACGCGATACTCCGTCAGGTTCTCGTAGCCGTCCTCGGTGACGACTACCAGGTCCTCGATGCGGATGCCGCCAACTGCGGGATCGTAGACACCGGGCTCGATCGAGATCACGTGGCCCGGCTGCAACTCGCCGCCGGCCGGTGAGACGCTTGGCTGTTCGTGGACGTCGAGGCCGACGCCGTGGCCGGTGCTGTGGATAAAGCCGGTCTCGGTGGTTGGATCACTCCGCAGCGTCGCGTAGCCCGCATCCTCGATCACGTCACAGGCCGCCCCGTGGACGTCCGCGCCAGTGACGCCAGCCTCGACGGCCTCGAGGGCGGCGTCGTAGGCCTCGCGGGTAACCTCGTAGCGTCGGCTGGCCTCCGAACCCGGATCGCCGCGGGCGAACGTCCGGGTCATGTCGGCGTGGTAGCCCGTCTCCTTATCGCGGGGGAAGATGTCGATCACGATCAATTCGCCGGCCTCAAGCGGCCCGCTACCTCGGTCGTGTGGGTCCGCGGCGTCGGCCCCACAGGCGACGATCGTATCGTCTAGCGAACAGCCGTGTCGCAACAGCGTGATTTCGATCTCCTCTTTGATGCGGTCGCTGGTGAGGGCCTCGCCATCGTGAACGAGGGTTCCGTCCTCGATGGTCGCGGTGGCGATTAGCTCCTCGGCCCGTGCCATGGCGGCCTCGTTGGCCCGCTGGCTCGCTTGTATCTGCTCGAGCTCCCAGTCGGTTTTCGTCGCGCGGATGTCAGTCACGACCCCCTCGGGCTCGACCGTGATCGTGAGGCCGTGCTCGCGTAACCCGTCGGCAGTGCCGGTCGGAAACCCCCGTGGGACGGCGACCGAGGCGACGTCGTGATCCGCGAGAAAGGCGGCGATCGTCTGAATCCGCCCCTCGTACTGGCCGTGTTCGGCGACCAGCTTCTGGTAGTCATAGGCGGCCCGCCGGGTGACCGTATCCGCGTTCGCCTCGGCGCTCGCGCGACCGTACTCGAGTCCGGAGACGAGCAACTGGACCCCATCTTGCGTGACGAGCGTCTGGTAGGGATCCGGTGCGGTAAATCCCGAGACGTACCGCTGGTCTGAATCCGAGGCGTCGTCGTCGATCAGGTAGCCGTCGACTCCTTCAGCAGCGAGGTATTCACGAAGGGCGGAAAGATCGGCGTCAACGTTCATGAGTGGACGTGTGAGAGCCGCGTACAAAATCTCGGGGGTCCCGGCGATCGGAAACCGGTTCGAACCTACAGACTTATCACCACTGATGGTAATTGCTTTCGCATGAATCGTCGGCGGATCCTCGCCGTCGGAGCGACGGTCGCACTCGCCGGCTGTGTCAGCTATCCGGGTCGTGACGATCCCCCCTCGAGCGAGGACCTCGTCCGTGATGCGATCGAGACACGCCGCCGCATGACTGACCTACAGGCCCGTCGGACCATGACGGTCGAAACGCCCGACGAGACCGTCGAACGAACCGAGCGCATCGCGCGCAAACCGCCGGCCAAACAGCGCATCGAGGTCCGCGAGTCGACCGATCCCGACGTTCCAGTTGGCGCTGTCACCGTGACCAACCGAGCCACGACGTGGGAGTACAACCCATCGACGGCGATCGTCGACAAACAGTACCATCCGAACAAGGTCGATACCGATCGGACGCGGCTCGTTCTCGAGAGCCTCCTCGAGGAGTCCCACCTCGGCTACGAAGGGAGTGAAACGATAGACGGTCGCAAAGCACACGTTATCGAGACGAAGCCACCGACCGACGATATCGGGCCGGCGATCAGTCTCGTCGTCGGAGAGACGACGTTCGTCGTGCCACTCCGGGCGACCGGCGATCCCGACGCGATGGACGTCACCCGGACCGTCTGGATCGACGACGAGTACCGGTATCCGATCAAGGAGCGAAACACGGTCAGCATAGACGCCGAGACTCGCCACGAACTGACCGTCACGTACGAGGATCTGGCGATCGACACGGGGCTCGAGCCAGGAACGTTCACGTACGAGCCACCGAAAGACGCGACCGTCGTCCCCGATGGATCCAAGCCGAAGGGTGTCTTCGAGTCACGGGCGGCTGCCACAGAACTCACCCCGTACGACCTGCCGGAGCCGGACGTGCCAGCGTCGTACACCCTCGATCGAGTCACCGTCGTCGAGAAAGCCGAGCGGTTCGGGACGACGACGACGTTGTGGTACAACGATCCGAACGTCGTCGCACGCGAACTCTACGTGGCCGTCCGGGAGGTCCAGCGGTTCAACCCCGACGTACTCGAGGCGATCGAGATCGATGGCCACACGGCCTACCGTCGTGACGGCGGGATTCAAAGCGTGTTCTGGAGCTGTGACGACCTGAACTACGAGGTCTCGAGTCTCATCGACGACACGCCGCTACTCGAGATCGCGTCGTCGATCGGCTGTCCTTGATGCCGGGTCGAAACCCGGCCCGCACTAATATGTGACTGAGAGTACAAGTGGTCGTGGGATGGAGAAGACGAACGAATCGGACGTCGACTGGAAGACGTACGACACCGAGGAGACGACGTTCCGCCGGAAGGAGCTCTCGAGCGCCGTCGACGCCTCGGACCTCGGCTGTAGCCTCTATGAACTCCCGCCGGGCATGCGCTCGTGGCCCTATCACTACCACACGGCCAACGAGGAAGCACTCTACGTGCTGGCGGGCGAGGGCAAACTCAAGGCCGAAACTGGCCTCGTGGAGCTGACTGCTGGCGACTACGTCACCCTCCCGGCGAACGAAAGCGGCGGCCACCGAGTCGTCAACGACGGCGAGGAGCCGCTTCGGTATCTCGCGATCTCGACAATGAACGAGCCGGACGTCACCGTCTACCCGGAGATGGACAAGTTCGGTGTCTTCGTCGGCTCACCGCCGGGCGGTCGCGAGGAACGGACGCTCGAGGGCTACTATCACATCGACGACGAGGTCGAGTACTGGAAGGAGTGACACGGGTGTCGACTCTCCAAATAATTATGTCCCATACATGACATTGTGTTTTCATGAGGGTGGTGAACAAATCTGATGCGCCGGCACTCACTCGAGACGATGGGCTGGTCTCTCATATCCTCCACTCACAGCACGATATCTCGGAGACCGAGCTGACGATTACCTGGGTCGATGTCGAACCGGGAGCACGGCAAGTGAACCACGAATACGACCCGGAACAGATCTACGTCATTCTTTCGGGAACCGGTGTCATGACCGTCGGCGACGACGAACGTGCCGTCGAGGCCGGCGATCTCGTGCATATTCCGGCAAACACCGAACACGGCCTCGAGAACACCGGTGACCGACCGCTCGAGTACGTCTCCGCTGCAACGCCGGCGTTTCCGGCGGCCGAAGTCGACGAGTTCTACGAGCAGTAGCCGACAGCGTCGTAAGACGCCGATAGGCTTTTTCCGGGGCCCTGCGAAACAGTCTCACAATGGACAACGTTACGAGCCGGGTGATGGGTCGATGACAGGCGTTCGAGAGTGGCTGCAAACTGCCCGCGAAGAGCGGTGGGGAATGTTAACTGACCTAGTGTTTGCGATCCTCTGGGTGACGGGGGTAGATCTCGTCGTTCGTCTCCTCGATGGACCGGACTGGGCCCGCTATATGTTCATGGCTGCGGGGATCGTCGCGTACTTCGGCCTCATCTGGAGTGTCGAAGTCGCGAAACAAAAGTAGTGACCGCCGCCGATTGTAGTCGGGAGCGACACCAGACGGAGTTTTGCCGGCGGGCAGTTCCGCTGAATACGGTTTTCCGGTCGGCCATCGGAGCCACTGAAAATCAATTCACACCCAACCGCACGATAGGAGCGCGGGTCGGAGCGAGAGCCGCGGACGATGCGATCGGTGTGTAACTCGTTTCAGTTGTTCCGATAACAGTAGTTGGGAATTCGGTTTCTTTATTCAGAGTAACTCGTGAAACCCGCGTTCAGTATAGCAACCTCTTTTACCGGGGGCATCGGCTGGCGTCGCAGACGCCAGCCTCAACCCCCGGCAAAACCCGTTGATGTTGTCAGAACGCAGCGCGTTCTGACTGCTAATCAGAACTGTAACACAGTTCTGATGATGCCAAAAGGCCGCCGTCGCGGGGTTTCACCCCGCTCCGGCGGTGAACCGCTCGCGAAGCGAGCGGATGCTAATCACTCCCTGCAGCGGTAAGTTCGC